>DSLMC04103__coassemble_324_pt1 | contig 53564 bp, 51 predicted proteins | sample DSLMC04103__metabat2_low_PE_036 | metagenome-assembled genome bin DSLMC04103
CCGATAGCCCCTTTTACTTGTTTCGTTTACGATAAAAATGTTGACGGCAGGAAAAACATGAGATATAATACCTACATACTATTGTAACAAGATTGTAAAAAATAGAAACAAAAAGTAACAGATTGCAATCAGGAAGAGGATGGATATGGGAAAGGTAAGAAGAAACTGGAAATTCTGGGGGATTCTTCTGGGTCTTATGATTTTTGCGATTGGATTCACAGTGCAGGCGACTACTGTGGAGACGAAAGCGGCGACCACAGGCTTCCGTACGATAAACGGGAAAACCTACTATTATAAAGACGGAAAGCGTGTGACAGGATGGCTTACTCTTGGCGGGAAGAAATATTATCTGAATACCCGTACAGGCGTCCTGTACAAAGGATGGTACAAGATTTCCGGCGGAAGATGCCGTTATTTCGATCCTCAGACAGGAGCCATGCGCACCGGTCTGCAGAAGATCAGCGGCAAGTCTTATTATTTTGACGGAAATACAGGCTGGGCGAAGACAGGATTTCTCAGGGCCGCAAACGGCAACACCAGATATTTCCAGCCGAATACTTACGTGATGGCCACCGGATGGATGCGGAATAGTAAGAATCAGAGGTGGTATTTCCACCCAACCACAGGCGTCATGTACAAAGGCCTGAAGAAGGTGGGCAATTATTACTATTATTTTGACGGAAGCACGGGAGCTGCCAAAAGCGGTTTCCTTACGGCTGCCAACGGGAATACCCGATACTTCCGGGGCGGCACTTACATAATGGCGACAGGCTGGATTACTTCCAGAGATAAGACTCAGAGGCGTTATTTCACAAGCGCCGGCGTAATGCTGAAGGGGCTCCGTACCGTGGCGGGCAAGGTGTATTACTTTAACACCAGCACCGGAGTGGCGGCGACGGGCTGGCTTCAGGACAGCCAGGGAAGGAAACGGTATTTTGATCCCGACACCGCGGTGATGGTTACCGGAACCAGAGTGATCGACGGAGTTGAGTATACTTTCAAGTCGGACGGATGGCTGGTCGTTCCGGAGAATGATGATTCGTCAGACAATGGAACTGCATCTGACAATGATGCAGCGATCAGGCCCACGACTCCCACAGGAACACGGACTATTAAGAATTACCTTCTGGGCGCTATGCAGCCGGTAGGCCGGGCTCTCTATGTATGGGGCGGCGGCTGGAACGATTCCACCAGAAAGGGTGTGAGTCCCGCCTGGGTATCATGGTACAACAGTCAGAACAGCAGCTATGATTACAAGAATTATGACGACCTCAGCGTAGCCAATCGGGCCAAAGGTCTTGACTGCTCCGGTTTCGTAGGCTGGGCGGCATATCAGGTAATGCATACGTCCTCCGGACAGGGCGGCGGCTATACGGTGGTATCCGGCGATGTGGGAAGCAGTTATCAGAGCCGGGGCTGGGGAACGGTTTATAATCAGAACTATCTTTCCAAGACAGGATATAAACTGTATCCGGGCGATATCGGATTCGACAGCGGTCATACCTGGATCGTGCTGGGACAGTGCGCGGATAAGAGTGCGGTGATCGTACATTCTACTCCGCAGGCAGGATGTCAGATTTCCGGAACAACTACTCCGGACGGCGATTATGACAGCCAGGCAATCCAGCTGGCACAGCAGTATATGTCCAAATTCAGCGGATTCAGCAAATATGATTATCATACCTCCTGCGGCAATTACATCCGCCGGGGTAATTATCTCCGCTGGAACAGCAGTACGCTGTCTGATCCCAACGGATATAAGAATATGACGGCAAATCAGATTCTGGCGGATCTGTTCAGTTGAAAATTGTAATAATGGGAACCCTCCTCTGGCGTCAGAGGAGGGTTTTTGACTGAAGAACAGGCGGGATTTACTGCGGCATATTTCATAATCTTTAATAAATGTTACAAAATATTAAAGTTTTTTAAGATTTACCCTTGCATTCCCGGGGTGCCTGTGGTAATATGTAAAAGAAGTTCAGAAAGATATTTCACAATTGTTACATTTAAGTTGTTAAAATATGAGGTGAGAAACATGAAGAAACGAATTGTATGTCTGACACTGGCAATTATGATGTGTGCATCACAGGCAGTATCCGTAAGCGCATCAAGAGAGCAGGAACTGAGAGAGGAGCAGGCATGGACAAGCGCACAGCTTGACGCTACATATGCACAGATCGATCAGTTTTACGCTGCAAAGCAGCAGCTGGCAGATGAGATCGCAGCACTGGATGCGAACCTGGTAAACGTTATGGTTTCCATTCAGACACTGGAGGGAGACATCAGCAATAAAGAAGCTGACATCCAGCAGACACAGTCAGATCTTCAGAAAGCGCAGAACGCGAAAGATAAACAGTACGAGGCTATGAAGAAACGTATCCAGTACCTTTATGAGAAAGGCGGAAGCGACGCATGGTTCCAGATGATGGTAAATGCGGACAATCTGTCCGATCTTCTCACTAAGGCTGAATACACACAGAAGATGTATGATTACGACAGAGAGAGCCTTGAGAAGTATGTGAATACCATCGAGCAGGTAACACGTCTCGGCGAGCAGTATCAGCAGGAGAAGGCTGAACTGGAAGGCATGAAGCAGGAGTACGAGGCTGAATCCGTAAATCTGCAGACAGCTATCGATGAGAGAAAAGCAACATCTGCAAATTATGACAACGAGATTGCATACGCACAGCAGATGGCTAACGAATACGCGGCTCTGATCCAGCAGCAGCAGGCAGAGATCGAATATCTGGAAGCTCAGCGGATCGCTGCAGAGGAAGCTGCGAGAGCACAGGCAGAAGCAGAAGCTGCCGCAGCAGCAGAGGCAGAAGCTCAGCAGCAGGAAGAGACTGTTGTATATGATGAGGACGGCAACGAGGTAGACGCCAGCGAGGCGGCTGAGAACGGAGACGTTGTGTACGATGAGGACGGCAACGAGGTAGATGCCAGCGAAGTTGCAGCTGAGAATGAGTACAGCGAAGATGATTATGAATATGACGAGTATGGTAATGTGATCGATTCTTCCAACACTGTAGATCCTTCTGAATATGAGTCTTCCTATGACTCCAGCTATTCCGGATCCGGATCTTCCGTAGTTGACTATGCTACCCAGTTCGTAGGCAATCCTTATGTATGGGGCGGCACAAGCCTTACCAACGGTGCGGACTGCTCCGGTTTCGTACAGAGTGTATATAAGAACTTCGGCGTGGATCTGCCCAGAACATCCTATGAGCAGCAGAACGCAGGAACAGAAGTATCCTACGAAGACGCACAGCCCGGCGACCTGATCTGCTACGGCGGACATGTTGCGATCTACATGGGCGACGGCAAGATCGTTCACGCATCCAACGCAAAAGACGGAATCAAGATCAGCGACAACGCTGCATACAGAACGATCCTTTCTGTAAGACGTCTTGTGTAAGAAACAGAATAACGAATAAATGGAGAAGCTGTCCGTAAGGGCAGCTTCTTTTACAATAAAATTTTACAATATCTTGACTTTCTCACCATGAAGTATTAAAATGTTACAAAAGCGCAACGGAGCCCTTGGGTTTTTTTGCGCTGCTTTTTTGTCAATGGATAAGGCTGCTTTCCGGGAAAAGGGTGCCCGGAGGGCTGCAAAATATGATCATGAGGAGGAAATGAGAAATGAGAAAGAACAGAATGTGGAAAGTGGTTACTGTTTCAGCTGTCGCAGCGGCAATGACCTGCGGTATGTTCGGAGTGCAGAGCGTCAGCGCGGAAGAGAAGAAAACTCTGAAAGTCGCCATGGAATGCGGATACGCCCCCTATAACTGGACACAGCCGGATGATTCCAACGGCGCGGTTCCGATTTCCGGAAGCTCTGATTACGCCAACGGATATGACGTTATGATGGCGAAACATATTACAGAAGAACTTGGATACGATCTGGAGATCGTGAAGCTTGACTGGGATTCCCTGGTACCGGCGGTTCAGTCCGGACAGGTTGACTGCGTGATCGCGGGACAGTCCATCACTTCCGAGCGTTCCCAGATGGTTGATTTTACAGAGCCCTATTATTACGCGTCTATCATCACACTGGTAAAAGCTGACGGCGACTATGCGGACGCCGCAAGTGTGGAAGACCTGAAAGGCGTTGTCTGCACTTCCCAGCAGAATACCGTATGGTACGATACCTGCCTTCCCCAGATCCCGGACGCGGAGATCCTTCCGGCCCAGGAGAGCGCTCCGGCTATGCTGGTTGCCCTGGAGTCCGGCAAATGCGACGCTGTTGTGACAGATATGCCTACCGGCATGGCTGCCTGCGTGGCTTATCCGGATATGAAGCTTCTTGATTTCAGCGGTACAGACGGCGAATTCGAGGTTTCCGAGGAGGAGATCAACATCGGTATCTCTCTCCAGAAGGGCAACGACGAGCTGAAAGACGCGATCAACGGCGTGCTTGGAGAGATGACAGAAGACGACTACTCAGAGATGATGGACGAGGCAATCTCCATCCAGCCTCTGGCTGAGTGATAAAGGAGGAGCGAAATGCTGCCTGAAAGTTTTGGAGGCAGGATCATATACCTGCTTCAGCAATACGGCCCGTCTTTTCTGAAGGGCGCCGGAGTCAGCCTGTGGCTGGCTATTGTGGGAACTCTGTTTGGATGCATCATCGGATTCGTGGTGGGTATCATCCAGACGATCCCCACCGATAAGAACGATCCCGCGCCCAAGAGGGTGATCGTGAAGATCGTCAAGTTTATCATGGCATGTTATGTGGAATTTTTCCGCGGAACCCCCATGATGGCGCAGGCCATGTTTATCTATTTCGGAAGTTCCTATCTGTTCCAGATCAATATGTCCATGTGGTTCGCCGCCATCCTGATCGTCTCCATCAATACCGGCGCGTATATGGCAGAGACGGTGAGAGGCGGGATCCTTTCTATCGACGAGGGACAGACAGAGGGCGCCAAGGCTATCGGAATGACTCACGTTCAGACAATGGTGAATGTTATCCTTCCCCAGGCCCTGCGTAACATTATGCCCCAGATCGGCAACAACCTGATTATTAATATCAAGGACACCTGTGTCCTCTCCATTATCGGAACCGTAGAGCTTTTTTACACCACCAAAGGCGTGGCGGGCGCGCTGTATACATACTTTGAGTCTTTTACCATCGCCATGGTGATCTACTTCGTAATGACGTTTACCTGCTCCAGACTCTTAAGGCTTCTGGAACGTAAGATGGACGGACCGGATAACTATGATCTGGCGACTACAGATACCCTGGCCTATACCAGCGGTATGTACTCCTACAAGGAAAGGAAGGGCAAGAGATCATGAGTGAAGCGATCCTGAATGTGAATCATCTGAGAAAATCCTTCGGTAATAATGAGATCCTGAAGGATATCGATTTTTCCGTAAAGCCCAAGGATGTTACCTGCATCATCGGGCCTTCCGGATCCGGTAAATCCACACTCCTTCGGTGTATGAACCTGCTGGAGATCCCGTCCTCCGGGGAGATCCTCTACCACGGCAGGAATATTACGGAGAAAGGCGTCAACGTGCCGGAGTACCGTTCCAGAGTGGGGATGGTGTTCCAGAGTTTTAATCTTTTCAATAATATGACTGTCCTTAAGAACTGTACCGTAGGGCAGGAGAAAGTCCTTAAGAAAAGTAAGGAAGAGGCGGAGAAAAACGCCATGATGTATCTGGAAAAAGTAGGAATGGCGCCTTACATCAACGCCAAACCGAAACAGCTTTCCGGAGGCCAGAAGCAGCGTGTGGCCATTGCCAGAGCCCTTGCCATGGAGCCGGAGCTAATCCTTTTTGACGAGCCTACCTCGGCGCTGGATCCCCAGATGGTGGGAGAGGTCCTGGAGGTTATGCGTGCGCTGGCGAAAGACGGCATGACCATGATCATCGTCACCCATGAGATGGCTTTTGCGCGGGATGTGTCCAAGCATGTGATCTTTATGGGGAACGGCGTGATCGTGGAAGAAGGCGCTCCCAAAGATATCTTCGAAAATCCGAAGAATGAACTGACAAAAGAGTTTTTAAGCAGATTCAGGAATTCCTGAATCTGCTCTTTTTTTGTTAAAATTTGCTAAAAAATACAATAGATATCTAATAAAATCTGGACATTCTGGAAAGAATCATTTATTATTATATATAACATTTTATATTTAGAATAAATTTTGAATGTTCTGAGGATTTACGGTATCCGACTGAACAGCCGGAAAACAGGAATATCTTCAGAGTGCGGAAAGGAGAGTGCAGGGTGGCGAAGGAGACAATGGATGCGATCCGCAGGGCGGAGGAACAGGCTGCCGCGGCAGTTTCTAAGGCCCACGAACAGGCGGAGAAGATCATAGAGAATGCCAGAGCGCAGAGTATTTCTCTCAAAGAAGAGGCCCGCAAAAAAGCCGACGCCCTCCTTAAGGAGACCGGAGAGGACGCTGCCGCCCGGGGCAGGGAAGAAGGAGAGCAATCGGCAGAGGAAGGCCTTCTGGAGAGACAGGCACTGAGAGAAGCTGCCGGGAAACGTATGGAAGAAGCAGTGAAGACCGTGATCAGGGAACTGATCTGAGTCTTGAGAAGATGCCGGAAGAAGGTGATATGAAATGGCAGTTCTGCATACAGAGAAAATCCATATCTGCGCGCTGAAGAAGAACCGCAAACAGATTCTGGAGGAACTGCAGAGAACAGGAAGGATACAGATAGAAGCGGACACAGATGAAGATGAGATCTTCCGCCACATGGATACGGCTTCTGCCAGCAGCGCCTTTGAAAAAAGAGCTGCGAACGCGGAGGAGGCGCTGAAGATCCTGGAAACATACGCGCCTGAGAAAACAGGCATGTTGTCCGCCCTGGAGGGGAAAAAAGCCATTTCCCTTAAAGAATATGAAAAGGGTGTGAAGATCAGAGAGCAGACGCTGAAAGATATCAGCGCGCTTCTTGCGTACCGGAAGAATATCGGCGAAGCAAGGGCCGCCCGTGTGCGGGCGGAATCCGCGCTGGAAAGCCTGTCGCCCTGGATGTCTCTGGATATTCCCATGAACAGTACAGGGACAAAGACAACGGCAGTGTTCATCGGCAGTTTGCAGGGAAGATGGACAGAGGAGACCCTGACGCCTGCCCTGGCGGCAGTCAGGCCGGATCTGAAAGCGTACAGCCTGGAGATCCTGGGATCGGACAGAGATCAGACCTGTATCTTCGCTGTGACGGATAAAAGCAGCGCGCCGGCTCTTGAGGACGCTCTCCGTGTCAGCGGATTCGTCCGTCCGGCCGTTTCCTGCAGCACTACCCCGGCGGAATACGCCGAAGTGCTGAAAGCCCAGGCGGCGGATGCGGTGGAGGACGAGCGGCAGGCTCAGGAGGACATCCGGGCGCTGGCACAGAGAAGGCCGGCCCTCCGTTTCGCGGCCGACTATTATCGCATGAGAGCGGAGAAATACAGAGTCCTGGGAGGAATCCTGCAGTCGGGACATGTGTTTTTCATAAACGGGTTCGTGCCGGAAGGGGAAGGGGAGAAGCTGAAAGAGAGACTGGAGAGGAAATATACCTGCCAGGTGGAGATCGAGGCGGTTTCCGATGACGAGGAGGCTCCGGTGCTTCTTCGCAACAACAGTTTCGCGGAACCGACGGAGAGTGTGGTGGAGGCGTTCGGCCTGCCGAAAAAAGGCGAGATCGACCCCACGGCCGTCATGGCGTTCTTCTACTATTTCCTGTTCGGCCTGATGCTCTCGGACGCGGGATACGGGATCCTGATGGTGATCCTCTGTTTTGCGGCGGTGAAGAAGTTCCCGGATATGGAGAAAGGGCTTCAGAAGATGCTGCGGATGTTTTTCTTCTGCGGGATCTCCACCATATTCTGGGGCGTGATGTTCGGCAGTTATTTCGGAGATGTGATCCCGGTGGTGGCGGAAACGTTTTTCCACAGAGAAGTCACTGTGCCGGCCCTGTGGTTCGCTCCGCTGGACGATCCCATGAAGCTTCTGATGTTCAGTTTCCTTTTCGGGATCATCCACCTGTTTGTGGGTCTGGGAGCCAAAGGATATATGCTGGCAAGGGATCATGACTGGATGGGACTTTTCAGCGGCGTGATATGCTGGTATGCGCTTCTTGTCGGGCTGATTCTTCTGCTGCTGCCAAGCGATATGTTCGCTTCCATGGCGGGCGTGGTCATCGTCCTTCCCTCATGGGTGGGCGCCGCGGCGAAATGGGTTTCCATTGTATCTGCCGTATGTATCGTGGTCCTTTCGGAATCGGGTACGAAGAATATAGCCGCCAGGCTGGCCCTTGGAGCCTATGATCTGTACGGCGTATCAGGATGGTTGTCAGATGTGCTGTCCTACTCGCGGCTTCTGGCGCTGGGACTTGCCACGGGCGTGATCGGTACGGTGATCAACACCATGGGCAGCATGCTTGGGGGAAGCGTGATCGGCTTCATCCTTTTCTGGGTGATCTTTATCGTGGGTCACATCCTGAATATGGCGATCAATCTTCTGGGAGCTTATGTGCATACCAACAGGCTTCAGTTTGTGGAATTTTTCGGGAAATTTTATGAAGGAGGCGGAAGGTCTTTCCGGCCGTTTTCCGCCGAATCAAATAAATATTTTAAATTCAAGGAGGAAGAATAAGATGGATAACGCAGGATTAATTTTGGCATTGGCAGGAGCAGTCAGCGCGGCGCTTTTCGCAGGGATCGGTTCAGCCTACGGCGTAGGCCTGGCCGGCCGGGCAGGCGCGGGCGCGATCACAGAGAATCCTGATCTCTTCAGTAAGGTCCTGATCCTTCAGCTCCTTCCCGGTACACAGGGAATATACGGACTTCTGGTTGCTTTCGTTACGCTCAGCCAGATCGGGCTTCTGGGCGGCGGAGCGGCTGAACTTACCGCGGGACAGGGACTTATGTATCTTCTTTCCTGTCTGCCGATTGCCGTAGTGGGTCTGATCTCCGCAATCTACCAGGGACAGACTTCGGTGGCGGCTATCGGCGTGGTGACAAAGAAGCCGGATCAGTTCGGTAAAGCCATGCTTTTCCCGGCTATGGTGGAGACCTACGCGATCCTGGCTCTTCTGATCTCCATCCTGGCGGTATTTTCTTTATAGAATGATGCGGGAGGTTCATGATGAACGGATTAGATATGATCATCAGCCAGATCGGAGAAGAAGCTGAAAACTCCGCCGCGGGAATCATACAGGAAGCGGAGGAGAAGGCGCGGACGATCCTGGAGGAAGGAGAACAGACCTGCCGCGAGATCGAAAAAGTGGCGGAACAGAAGGCGGCTTCCCTCAGAGAGGACATTCTGACAAAGAGCCGGTCCGCTGCCCGTATGGAGCGCAGGCGGGAACTGCTCCGGGAAAAACAGAAACTGATCGGAGAAGTCCTGGACGAGGCGAAGCAGTCTCTTTCTGCGCTGGACGGCAGGGAATATTTTACCCTCATCGCGGAGATGCTGAAAAAATACGCGCAGCCGGGAGAGGGCGAGATCTGTTTTAACGAGAGAGATCTGAACCGTCTGCCGGAAGGATTCGAGGAAACGATCTCCGAAATCGCCGGAGCGAAAGGCGGCAGCCTGACTCTCAGCCGGACGCCCTGCGGGATCGGAGGCGGTTTTATCCTGGTCTACGGCGGGATCGAAGAAAACTGTTCTTTCGATTCTGTTTTCGCGGATGAGAAGGAACGGCTTCAGGACAGGATACATGAAATGCTGTTTGCATAAAAATACCGCAAAAGGAGGATTTTCATGAAAAAAGATTATACCTACGCGGTAGCGCGGATCCGTGGCAGGGAGATGTCCCTGTTCGGACAGCCGGTGATGGAACAGCTGCTTTCCTGCGGAACATATGAAGAAGCGCTCCGGTTCCTGGCGGATAAAGGCTGGGGAGATCCGGAGAAGCCTCTGACGGCGGAAAATATTCTGGACGCGGAGACGGAGAAGACCTGGAACCTGATCAGTGAGATGGTGAAGGATATGTCGGTGTTCGATGTTTTCCGGATCGCGGACGATTATCACAATCTCAAGGCGGCCATCAAGCTGGCCTATACAAAAAAAGAGATGGACAGAAGCCGCCTTTTTGTGACAGGAGGGCGAGTGGAAGCGGAAGTTGTGGAAAAAGCGGCGAGGGAGAGGGATTTTACCGGCCTCCCCACAGATATGGCAAAAGCGGGGGCCGAGGCTTCGGACACCCTTCTCCACACAGGAGACGGGCAGCTCTGCGATATCATACTGGACCGGGCCTCTCTGGAGGAGACATACCGGGCCGGGAAAGCGGCGGAGGATGAAGTCCTGAGAGATTACGCGGCCCTTACGGTAGCGGCGGCGGATATCCGGATCGCAACGCGGTGCGGAAGAGTGGGGAAGTCTCTGGACTTTACCGAAAGAGCTCTGGCGGAATGCGCGGAACTGGATACAGAAGCCCTTGCCCGGGCGGCGCTGAACGGAACGGAGGCAGTGGCGGAATATCTGGAAAAGACCGCCTACGCTCCGGCGGCGGAAGCTTTGAGGCAATCTCCGGCCGCCTTTGAGAAATGGTGCGACGATCTGATCATCAGCCATATCCGGCCGCAGAAATATAATCCTTTTACTCTGGGGCCGCTGGCAGCCTATATTCTGGCCCGGCGCAACGAGATCAAATGTGTCCGCATGGTGCTTTCCTGCAGGCAGAACAGCCTGCCTGAGGAAGCGGTACGTGAAAGGCTGAGGGAAATGTATGTATAAGATAGCAGTTGTGGGTGATTACGACAGTATTTACGGTTTTGCCGCCCTGGGTCTGTCTGTGTTCCCGGCGGACGACAGGGAAACGCTGTGCGCCGTGCTGAGACGGCTGGCGGAAAGCGGATACGGCGTTATTTATATCACGGAGTCGAAAGCGGCTCTTGTGCAGGATGTGATCGAAGAATACCGGGAGCGCAGGCTGCCGGCGGTCATTCTGATCCCCGGAGTCTCGGGAAACACAGGAGCGGGGATCGCCCAGGTGAAGAAATCCGTGGAGCAGGCAGTAGGCTCCGATATTATATTTACAGATTAAAAAGAACAGGCGGTGATGGATAGAGATGAGCACAGGCATCATTAAAAAAGTAGCAGGGCCGCTGGTCATTGCGGAGGGAATGCGGGACGCCAACATGTTTGACGTGGTGCGTGTTTCCGGACAGCGTCTGATCGGCGAGATCATTGAAATGCATGGTGATCAGGCTTCTGTTCAGGTATATGAAGAGACGGCGGGACTGGGACCGGGAGAACCGGTGGAATCCACAGGCGCGCCGTTAAGCGTGGAGCTGGGACCGGGACTGATCAGGAGTATTTACGACGGTATCCAGCGTCCTCTGGACGATATTCTGAAAGTGTCCGGAGGAAATCTCCTGAAAAGGGGCGTGGAGGTACCTGCGCTGAAGCGTGATCTGGTATGGCATTTTGTTCCTTCGGTGGAGGCGGGACAGGAAGTGGAGGCCGGCGATGTGATCGGCACTGTACAGGAAACGCCCATTGTAGTCCATAAGATCATGGTGCCCTACGGCATGAAAGGAACCGTAAAATCCATTACCGAAGGAGATTATACGGTGGAGCAGACGGTTGCGGTCCTGGAAACTCCCGACGGGGAAAAAGAGCTTACGCTGATGCAGAAATGGCCCGTACGTACAGGACGGCCCTATAAAGAAAAGCTGCCCCCGGACAAACCTCTTGTGACGGGGCAGAGAGTGATCGACGCCATGTTTCCCATTGCGAGGGGCGGCGTGGCTGCGGTACCGGGTCCCTTCGGGTCCGGCAAAACAGTGATCCAGCACCAGCTGGCCAAGTGGGCCGAGGCTGATATCGTGGTCTATATCGGATGCGGCGAGCGCGGCAATGAGATGACGGACGTTCTCAATGAATTTCCGGAATTGAAGGATCCCGCCACAGGATATTCGCTGATGGAGCGTACAGTTCTGATCGCAAACACCTCAGACATGCCTGTGGCTGCCCGCGAGGCGTCCATCTATACCGGCATCACCATCGCGGAGTATTTCCGCGATATGGGATATTCCGTGGCGCTGATGGCGGATTCCACATCCCGGTGGGCAGAGGCTCTTCGCGAGATGTCGGGCCGCCTGCAGGAGATGCCCGGCGAGGAAGGTTATCCCGCGTATCTGGGAAGCCGTCTGGCGCAGTTTTACGAGAGGGCCGGATGTGTGATCTCCCTTGGCAAAGAGGGAAGAGAGGGAGCGCTTTCCGTGATCGGAGCCGTATCTCCTCCGGGAGGCGATATCTCCGAGCCGGTTTCCCAGGCGACGCTCCGTATCGTCAAGGTGTTCTGGGGCCTGGACTCCAATCTGGCGTACAAGAGGCATTTCCCGGCCATCAACTGGCTGACCAGCTATTCCCTCTATGTGGATAATATGGGAGACTGGTTTAACGAGAATGTCCATGAGGACTGGATGAACTGCCGCAGCCGCCTGATGAGGCTTCTTCAGGAAGAGGCGGAGCTGCAGGAGATCGTCCAACTGGTGGGTATGGACGCGCTGTCCGCCCCTGACCGGCTGAAACTGGAGGCCGCGAGATCCATAAGAGAGGACTTCCTTCATCAGAATTCTTTCCACGAGATCGATACCTATACGCCTCTGGAAAAACAGTATCTGATGATGCGCCTCGTGATCGCCTATTACGACCAGTGCGCGGACGCTCTGGAAAAAGGCGTCGGTATTGAAGAACTGGTAAATCTGAAAGTCCGTGAAAGTATCGGGCGATATAAATATACAGAGACAGATAGGATCCGTGAAGTCTATGAGCAGGTGGTAAAAGAACTTGCCGCGGAGCTTGCGGGTCTGGAAGCGAAGGAGGGAAGATAAGATGTCCAGGGAATACAGAACGATCCAGGAAGTAGCAGGCCCTCTGATGCTTGTAAAAGGAGTGGAAAACGTCACCTATGACGAGCTTGGGGAAATAGAGCTTGCCAACGGAGAGACAAGAAGGTGCCAGGTTCTGGAGATCAATGGAGACACGGCCATGGTGCAGCTTTTCGAGAGCTCCACAGGCATTAATCTTTCCAACAGCAAGGTGCGGTTCCTGGGAAGGAGCATGGAACTTGGCGTGTCGGAGGATATGCTGGGAAGAGTTTTCGACGGGCTGGGCCGCCCGGTGGACGGCGGTCCTGAGATCCTTCCTGACGCCAGAATGGATATCAACGGGCTTCCCATGAATCCGGCCGCGAGAAATTATCCCCAGGAGTTTATCCAGACAGGAATTTCAGCAATCGACGGTCTGAACACACTGGTAAGAGGACAGAAGCTTCCCATCTTTTCCGCCAGCGGACTGCCCCACGCCCAGCTTGCGGCGCAGATCGCCCGCCAGGCGAAGGTGAGAGGGACCTCGGAACCCTTTGCCGTAGTGTTTGCCGCCATGGGAATCACCTTCGAGGAATCCAACTTCTTTGTCCAGAGTTTTAAGGATACGGGCGCCATTGACAGGACGGTAATGTTTGTCAACCTTGCCAACGATCCGGCGGTAGAGCGTATCGCCACGCCCCGTATGGCGCTGACCGCCGCGGAGTATCTGGCTTTTGAGAAGGATATGCACGTGCTGGTGATCCTGACGGATATCACCAACTATGCGGACGCGCTCCGCGAGGTTTCCGCCGCCCGCAAGGAGGTGCCGGGACGAAGAGGCTATCCCGGATATATGTACACGAATCTTGCCACCATCTATGAGAGAGCCGGCAGGCAGAAAGGAAAAAAAGGATCCATCACCATGATCCCCATCCTGACCATGCCGGAGGATGACAAGACGCATCCGATCCCGGACCTTACGGGATATATCACAGAAGGGCAGATCATCTTAAGCCGCGATCTCTACCGGAAAGGAGTCATGCCTCCCATCGACGTTCTTCCCAGCCTGTCCCGTCTGAAAGACAAGGGAATCGGAGAGGGCAAGACGAGGGCGGATCATTCCAATACCATGAACCAGCTTTTTGCCGCTTACGCCAGAGGCAAGGAGGCCAAGGAGCTGATGGTGGTGCTGGGTGAGGCGGCTCTTACGGATATGGACAAATTATACGCGAAGTTTGCCGATGAGTTTGAACAGAAATATGTGTCCCAGGGATACGATACGGACAGGGATATCGAAGAGACTCTGGATATCGGATGGAAGCTCCTTTCCATTCTGCCCAGATCCGAGCTGAAACGTATCGACAATAAATACCTGGATCAGTATTACGGAAAATAAGGGAGGGGTAAGGAAATGGCATCCACACAGGTGAACCCTACCCGTATGGAACTTACGAGGCAGAAGAAAAAACTTGCCACGGCCACCAGAGGCCATAAGCTTCTGAAGGACAAAAGAGACGAGCTGATGCGCCAGTTTCTGGAACTTGTGAGAGAAAACAAGGCGCTCCGGGAAAAGGTGGAGGAAGGTCTGGAAGCGGTGAACAAGAATTTTGTCCTCGCCAGGGCAAGCTCTTCCGACCAGGCGCTGAACACGGCTCTTCTGGCGCCGAAGCAGGAGGTTTATCTCAACGCGGACACGCGCAACGTTATGAGCGTGGAGATCCCGGTGTTTACCACCAGTACCAGAAGCGCCGACGAGGGCGATATCTATTCCTACGGCTTCGCTTTTACCTCCGGGGATCTGGACGACGCGGTAAAATCCCTTCAGGAACTTCTTCCGGATATGCTCCGGCTTGCCGAAGTGGAGAAATCCTGCCAGCTTATGGCGGCGGAGATCGAGAAGACCCGCCGCAGGGTAAACGCCCTGGAATATGTGATGATCCCTGACGCTCAGGAGAAGATCCGGTATATCACCATGAAGCTGGACGAGAACGAGCGCAGCACCCAGATCCGACTGATGAAAGTAAAAGATATGATGCTGGAGGAAGCCCGCCAGGAAAGGCTGAAAGAAGATTATGGAACCGCGGGGTGATAAATGTTTTTTCATAAAAGGAACAGAAAATGATTATTACAGTTACGATGAACCCGGCTATTGACAGAACTCTTGAAATTGATTCCCTGGTCCGTGGAGGTCTGAATCGGATCGGAAGAGTGGAGTATGACGCCGGGGGAAAAGGCATCAATGTTTCCAGGACTATCAGAGAACTGGGAGGAAAAACTATTGCTGCCGGATTTCTGGGAGGGAACAGCGGAAGGATTATCGCAGACATCCTTAAGGCGGAAGGAATCGAAAGTGATTTTGTTCAGGTGAACGGGGAAACAAGGACAAATATAAAGGTCTGTGAAAAAAACGGCGTACTGACCGAGTTGAACGAACCTGGGCCGTTGATCACAGAAAAGCAGGTAGAGGAGTTGAAAGATAAACTTCTCCGCTACGCCGGAACCGGCACATTGTTCGTTCTCTCTGGAAGCATTCCGGCGGGAGTGCCTGAAGACACATATGCAAAGATTATCCGCATGATACATGAAAAGGGGGCGGAAGTTCTTCTGGATGCAGACAGCAACGCGTTCCGGCTGGGGCTTGAGGCTTTGCCGGATATTATAAAACCAAACTGCGCGGAACTGGAGGAATACGCGGGAATGACATGTGGTCTGTCAGAAGAGGGGATCATAAAGACTGCGGAAGAATTTCGCAAAAAAGGGATTGGAACAGTCGCGGTGTCTATGGGTCAGAGCGGGGCTCTGTTCCTTCTGGGAGAAAAAAGGGCGAGGTGTCCTGCGCTCCCGGTGAAGGTCTCCTCTACGGTAGGAGCGGGAGATGCCATGGTGGCGGGGCTGGCCCTGGCCAGGGACCTGCAACTTGCCGAAGAAGAGACGATCCGCCTCTGTATGGCAGTGTCCGCAGGAGCAGTAACTACTTCTGGAACGAAACCGCCGCCCAAAGAGCTGGTAGAAAAATTAAAAAAACAGGTTATGATCTTATATTCTGATCTGTGATATTCTCTCAGGTACAGATCAGATATCTTACCGGGGTTCTTTTCCTTCAGCGAAGACCAGCATCATTTCGTTGGTCAGGCTGGAGGAATTTCCCTGTCCTCTGATCTCGCTCCGATGGAACCATTCCGCCATGGCAAGCTCGCTGTGATCTACAGTAAGAGTGTCGTCTCCGTCCACATCACAGAAAAATCCGAAGAGCAGAGTGCCGCTGAAAGACCAGGGCTGGCTCTTGTAGTAACGGATATTCTTTACCCGCAGTCCCACCTCTTCCATCACTTCACGTCTTACCGTATCTTCTATTGTTTCACCGATCTCCGCGTAGCCGGCGATCAGGGCGTAGTTCGTAAAGGCCCGTCCTTCATATTTTGACATTACCAGCCGGTCGCCGTTGGTGATCCCTACGATCACAGCAGGGGAAAGCACCGGGTATTCATAGTGCCCGCAGGCGGGGCAGTACATCTGGCGTTCTGTTCTGCTGTGGGCCATGGGAGCGCCGCAGCAGCCGCAGTATCTGCGGCTTTCATACCAGCGGAAAAGCTGATACCCGGTGATTCCCGCGAAAGCAAGATACTGGGGATGCACAAGCCTGAGAGAGCGGATCTCCTGAAAGGAGCAGCCGGGAAAATCATTTTCCTCTGCGCTTCCAAGCAGATAAAAACGGTCTTCATCAATGGTGAAAAGGTAAATCAGTTCTCCGGCGTGTTCCTCTTTTTCTTTCAGTTCCCGGAAACGGGGAAAACTGATCTCTCCTTCCGGCTCTTTCTGCCGGAGAAGGATTTTTCCCTCCTGATAGCACAGAAGATAACTGTCCTCCGCCGGCGCTGACGGATGATATTCATTATGGTAAATATGGGGTGCGATATCCTGGATCATATGTATGCCTCGATTCTTTTTCTTATATATGCTGCTTTTGTGCCGGGACCGTCCGGATCCTGTGTCCTGACCCTGCCCGTTTGCATTGATGATATCACAGGACAGACAGAATATCCAGCGTCAATACTGCCGGTGGGAATTTCTCTTTTCCTGTGACCGGATTTGTGGTAATTTTATATATATATGATGCCGGATTTTCAGGAGGGAAGAGATATGAGTACAATGGGTACGTTTTCAGGCAGAAGATTTGATCCCCTGATGATGACGCCGGAGGACGTTGTCCTGGAGGATATTGCCCACGCCCTGAGTCTTCTGTGCCGGGGCGGAGGACAGCTGAAGTATTTTTATTCTGTGGGACAGCACTGTATAAACTGTATGAAAGAGGCAAAAGCGAGAGGCTGGTCCCCAAGGATGCAGCTTGCCTGCCTTCTTCATGACGCCAGCGAGGCGTATATCTCGGATATCATAAGGCCGGTTAAGGTGCATCTGTCCAATTATATGGAGATAGAAGAGCGCATAATGGATAAGATCTGGCAGCGGTTCGGCCTGGATGATCTGACGGAAGAGGAGAACCGCCAGTGGAAGCAGATCGACGACGACGTTCTTAAACTGGAACTGAAGGTTCTGATCGAGGGGGAAGCGGACGCGGTCTGTGAAGAACTGTATTCCTGTCCGGATATTTCGGAGAGACCCTGGAGGGATGTGGAAACAGAATTCAGAGACCTGGCGGAGAAACTGGAAGCGGAAAAGGAGTGAAGGAAAATATATGAACTCAGAAAATACTACATATACTGTGTGTTTCCCGGAAAGCGGTAAATCTGTAACGGTAAAAGCGGGAACCACCGTCCTTCAGGCGGAGATCGCGGCGGGCATGGTTCCCGACGCGCCCTGCGGCGGACAGGGAAAATGCGGAAAGTGCCGGATCCTGCTGGACGGAAAAGAAGTCCTTGCCTGCCGGACGCAGGTTGAAAAAGACTGCGAGGTACGCCCGGTCCTGGAAGGAAAAAAACGCGCGCAGATATTAAACGACGGCCTGTTCCGCAGTGTTGCCTGCGAACCGGGATCCCTGCCGGAAGGGACGGAAGCTCCGGTCCTTGCGGCTGTGGATCTGGGATCTACCACGGTGGTGGCCTATCTCATGGACGGCAGGACAGGAGAACTGTTAAGTACCAGAAGCACGCTGAATCCTCAGCGCCAGTACGGCGCGGATGTGGTCATGCGGTGCAGCAATGTCCTGGAACACGGGCCGGAGGCTATGAGCAGCTGTATCCGGGAGGCCATAGACCGCCTTCTGGGAGAGGCGGCGGAAGAAGCCGGGCGAAGGAAAGAGGACATCGTCAGGATCGTTATGGCAGGGAACGCCTGTATGCATCATCTTTTCCTGGAGCTTCCTGTGGACACACTGGTGAGGGCGCCCTATGTGCCGAAAGTGAAGGATACGGTAAAGACGAAGGCTTCCGGCTGCGGCATCTATGTGTGCCAGAACGCGCAGCTTATATGGCTTCCCAACATCGGGGGCTTTGTGGGGGCGGATACCACCGCCTGCATGCTGGCGGCGGAATTCGATAAAAGAGAAGAACTTACCCTTATGGTGGATATCGGGACCAACGGGGAAATGGTTCTGGGAAACCGTGAGGGATATACGGTCTGCTCTACCGCGGCGGGCCCTGCTTTCGAGGGTGCGAAGATCACCTGCGGCATGCGGGGGAGCGACGGGGCCATCGATCATGTATATCTGGAAAACGGCGAGGTGAAGTTTCACGTGATCGGCGAGGGAAAGCCTGCCGGGATCTGCGGATCCGGCCTTCTGGACGCGGTGTACTGTCTCCTTCAGACGGGATGGATACGGGAGGACGGATACATGAAGGAACCCTGGCATTTTTCTGACGAGGTATTTCTGTGCCAGAAGGACGTGCGGGAACTGCAGCTGGCGAAGGCGGCTATTGCGGCGGGCGTACAGCTTCTCTGCAGAAAGAGAGGATGCCCCATAGAGGAGATCAGGACGCTTCTTCTGGCGGGAGCTTTCGGCAATTATCTGGATCCGGACAGCGCCTGCGGGATCGGTCTCCTTCCGGAAGTTCTCAGAGACCGCATCGTCCCTGTGGGAAACGCGGCAGGAGCTGGAGCCAGACTGGCGGTTCTCTCGGAAAGGGAATTCGCCCGGGCGGAAGATATGGCTTCGAAGGCCGGATTCCTGGAGCTTGCCACGGAACCGGATTTTATGGACGTCTATGTGGACGAGATGAGTTATGCCAAGGAGGATTGTTATGGAATATAAGGAACTGGAAAAACTTGCCCTGGATACAGGGTTCAGTTATGCGGCGGAGCTGGACGCGTCCACGCTGGAGCTTCGCCAGGAGGTGCGGGATATGTGCGGCGCCAACACCTGCGGTATGTACGGCAGAAACCTTGCCTGTCCTCCGGCCTGCGGAACGCTTGAGGAGTGCCGGAAACAGGTGGAAGAGTACGGCCATGGGATCATTGTCCAGACTGTGGGAGATGTGGAGGACAGTATGGACTTTGAAGGTATGGTGGAGACAGAACAGAGGCACAAGAAATATTTTTATGAAATGACAGAAAAGCTTCGGAAAGCCTGCCCGGACGTCCTTCCGCTGGGAAGCGGATGCTGCACCGTCTGTAAAGAGTGCGCCGGTCCCGGGGCGCAGTGCCGGTTTCCGGAGAAACGGATCTCCTCCCTGGAGGCTTACGGGATCGTGGTCAGCGATCTCTGCAGCCGCAACGGGATGAAATACTATTACGGACCGCAGAAGATTGCCTATACTTCCTGTTTCCTTCTGAAATGATATTTCCGGTGGTTATTTCTGCTCTTCCATATCGATAAGCCGGAAGGAAAGCATCAGATAAAGCAGTTCGTCCGGGTCGGACAGATCGGATTTCAGATGCCGGCTGATCCGTTCCAGACGGTACAGAAGCGTGCTTCGGTGGATAAAAAGTTCCTGCGCAGTCTTTGTGGCGTTCTGATGGTTTTCCAGATAGCAGCGGAGCGTCTGGTAGAGGGGGGACTGGCTGTTTTCTGATTCATATTTTAAACTGAGAAGCTTCTCGTGGCATATCATGTACGCGGGAAGCTTTTTTGTGGTCTGTTCCAGCAGGTAGGGAAGCGCGATATCGTTGAACCTGTGGATCCAGCGGTGGGGGAATTTCCGGCTTCCTACATTGAGAGACAGGGACGCCTGCACGTACTGGCGGTGAAAATTAAAATGTCCCAGCATCCTGCGGCTGTATCCCGCGGTGAGGAAACTGTCGCGGATAAATCCGGCCAGCTTCTGTTCGATCTCGGACTCGGAGAGCGTGCACAGATCCAGATTGATATAGATCACCACATTTCCTTTGTGCTCTACCGCGCAGGAGGCGGGGATGATGTTTTCCACATAGCTGATGATCGCCCGGTGGGTCAGGTTTTTATAGTCCAGAAGCTCTGTTTTCAGGAAAATGCAGAGATAGTACTGGGAGGACGTCCATCCGTGATCGGAAAGACGGCGGCTCACTTCCACATAGTCCGCGCTCGGATCAGTCAGAATGGTGTGAAAAATCTGATGGAGCTGATGGCGGACGTCGTGACTGTCCACAATGTTGGTGGACAGGGCGTGGGAGATGACACGCGCCAGATATTCCAGGATAAAGCCGAAAGTATCGTCCAGAGGCGCTTCCCCTTCCGTATAGAGAAGGCGGTAAAGCGTTCTGTCAAAACGCCTGATATTGACGCAGAGACTGGGAAGAGCCACGTTGTTTCCGGAATAGTAGAAATAACCTACCCTGTGAAAAGCCTCTTCATACTGAGGATCCTGCTTCAGCGCCAGGATCAGATCCGCGGTTTCATTCGTGGAGCCCAGAACGGAGTTGGGAAGCTGTCCGAAAGAGAGATCCCGGGAGGCGATGATGGTGAAATCCATGCCGATGACCATCATGGGATTGGGGATCACCGGAGCGGTAAGATCCAGAAGCCGCTGGATGGAACCGTTCATCAGCCGGGACTCAAAGAGGGACTGATTCCATTCCTCGTATTTACGGAATATTTTTTCCAGCGCTTCTATAAGAACAACCGGATCCTCTCCGGGAATGACGCAGATATTGGGAGTCTGCGCCGGGATATCCTGATCCGGAAAGGCGGTCAGGATCATCATGCTGTGAAGTGGATTTCGGAGAAAATCTTCCGCCGGTTCCGTGGAAATGTAGATGAGGCCGCCGGAAAAAGGCTGCCCCGGCCTGTAATGGACAGCATACTTCAGACAGGGCTCGCGGGTAAACGATCCCGGAGCCTGAAGGCGGAATTCCTGTTTCAGATGCCATAAAATCAGTTTCGGACTGAGCTGCATATCGTTCTCCTCTAATAAATACTATTGTCGTGTGATCTAAGCTGTTTGTACGGTCGAAAAAGAGTAAGTGAACAAATTAACCGTACAAATCGGGCTGCTGTACGGTTGGAAAAGAGTAAGTGAACAAATTAACCGTATGAATTGGGCTGTTTGTACGGTCGAAAAAGAGTAAGTGTTCAAATCAACCGTACAAATCGGGCTGCTGTACGGCCGAAAAAGAAAAAGGTTCAAAATAAACCGTACGAAGCATGCCATATATACGGATAAAAAAGAGCAAGTGTTCAAAATAACCGTATAATCCAGATATATGTACGGTTGAAAAGAAGAAACATCCAAATCAACCGTATAAGTACTGCCGGATACAGTATAAAAATCATCTTGTTTCATTTTAACATCCGATCCTTAAAAATACAAGAATAGATATCCTACAAAATGTAGGAAAACACCTTCTCAAAATAGAATATATGTGTAAATAGAAAAACAGTTTTTCCTGTGATAAAATAGGATTATAGCGAAAGTACGGCTTTCCTTTAATTTGTAGAATAAAGGAGGAAACAAAATGATTATCATCGGTGAAAAGATAAATGGATCCATCCCGTCAGTGGCGGAAGCTATCGCCAACAGGGATGCGGAATTTATTAAGAACCGTGCCCGGATGCAGGACGAAGCGGGAGCTACATATATAGACTGCTGCGCCTCTGTTCCGGAAGAAGTGGAAGTTGAGACCCTGAAGTGGATGATCGACTGCATCCAGGAAGCGACAGACCTTCCGATCTCCGTGGACAGCCCCAGCGCGAAGGTCCTGGCGGAAGTGATTCCCTACTGTAAGAAGCCGGGTCTTGTAAACTCTGTATCCGGCGAGGGAGACAAGATGGACGTGATCTTCCCGCTGATCGCGGATACGAAATGGGAAGTGATCTGCCTTCTGTCTGACGACACGGGTATTCCCAAGAATGCGGCCGACAGGCTGAAAGTATTCGACAAAGTGATGGCAAAGGCACAGGAGTACGGTATCGCTCCTTCCAGGATGCATATTGACCCGCTGGTTGAGATGCTCTGCACGTCTGAAAACGGAATCGACACGAATGTGGAAGTGATCAGCACGGTAAGGAACCGTTATCCGGATATCCATATCACAGCGGCGGTGAGCAACATTTCCTTCAACCTTCCGGTAAGGAAGATGATCAACCTGGGCTTCACGGTTCTGGCAATGAATGCGGGACTGGACAGCGCGATCCTTGATCCCACCAACAGAGACATGATGGGCGTGATCTATGCCACAGAGGCGCTGCTGGGCGAGGACGACTACTGTATGGAATATATCGGCGCGTACAGAGAAGGGATCTTCGGACCGAAGAAATGATATTAAGGACGGAGGCCATCCGCCCGGAATCATAAAACAGCAGGCGGTTTTTCAGGCTGCTTTGCTGTAAAAGAATTTTAACCAAAAAAGAGGAGGTAGACAAAATGGCAGGTATTCAGGAAGTTTATGATCTGGTAGTAAAGGGGAAAGCAAAAAAAGTAGGAGCAGCTGTAACAGAAGCGCTTGACGCAGGCTGCGATCCCACAGAGATCCTTAATAAAGGTATGATCGCGGCTATGGACGAGGTTGGAGCCAAATTTAAAAACGGCGAGATCTTCGTTCCGGAGATGCTGGTAGCGGCAAAGGCTATGAAGAACGGCGTAGAACTTCTGAAACCCCATCTGGCATCCGGCGTTGCGGGCGCGGCAGGCAAGGTGATCATTGGCACGGTGGCCGGCGACCTTCATGACATCGGCAAGAACCTGGTTGCCATGATGCTGGAATCCTCAGGATTCGAAGTGATCGACCTTGGCGTGGATGTACCCAAGGAGAAATTCGTGGAAGCATATGAAGCGAATCCGGATACGAAGCTGATCTGCTGTTCCGCTCTTCTGACCACTACCATGAACGCAATGAAAGAAACGGTAGAGCTTCTGAATGGTTCTCCGTTCCGCGGCAATATCAAGGTTATGGTAGGCGGCGCGCCTATCAGCCAGGCATTTGCAGATGAGATCGGGGCAGACGCATATACAGAGGACGCCGCATCCTGCGCACAGAAGGCGAAAGAGCTTGCTGCATAAAACCGGCGGAGTGAAAGGAGGGTTTTTACATGTTAACAGCAAAACAGAATATGATTGAGTGTATCAAGGGAGGAAATCCCGATAGATTTGTAAATCAGTATGAAGCGATCCAGCTTCTGTTCCATCCCTTTATGTTTGCCAGTCCTCTTCTTCAGGAAGGACAGGAGAATGTGAAGAATGCCTGGGGCGTAACCCAGAGTTTCCCCAAGGGAACTCCCGGAGCTTTCCCGGTACATACTCCCGATAAGATCGTGGTAAAGGATATCGAGCACTGGAAAGACTATGTACACGCTCCTTCGCTGGATTTCTCGCAGGAGCAGTGGGATCAGTGCAAGGCGATGTATGACGCTGTAGATACAGACAAGGCGTTCAAGGCAGTATTTGTGGCTCCCGGAATCTTCGAGCAGACACATTATCTCTGCGAGATCGTGAACGCTCTTACCTATTATGTAGAATATGAAGATGAGATGCATGATCTCATTAAATATCTGACAGAGTGGGAACTGAAGCTTGCGGAAGGTATCTGCAGCAATCTTCATCCGGATATGCTTTTCCATCATGATGACTGGGGCAGCCATGACAGCACATTTATGAGCCCGAATATGTTCAATGAATTCCTGCTGGAGCCGTATAAGGAGATCTATAAATATTACAAGGATCATGGGGTGGAATACATTGTTCATCATTCTGACAGCTATGCCGCTACTCTTGTTCCTTCCATGATCGAGATGGGCGTCGATGTATTCCAGGGCTGCATGGAGACCAACCGTGTAGACGAGCTTATTAAGAAATACGGCGACAAGATCAGCTTCATGGGCTGCATCGAGAACGCCGACGTGGACAGAGAAGACTGGACGGACGAAGCATGCGAGAAAGAGGTTCGCAGAGTGTGCGAGACCTACGGCATGAAGCACTTCATCCCCTGCATCGCACAGGGCGGTCCCGGCTCCGTATATCCGGGCGTATATCAGTCGCTGACCAACGCCATCGACAAATTAAATAAAGAGAAATTCGGTATTGAAGATCCGGATTCCGCACGTATGCCGCTGCAGATCCTGTTCTGATATCAGTTTTTCTTCGGAGAGAAAATCCGGGACAATTTCAGGTCCCGGATTTTTTTCGTGATGCGCCCGCCGGGCAGCCGTCATGCCTGTATGAGTGGATATTTGCCGGGCAAAAACAATATGTCATTAAATGAAGAATAAACGGCATAAATTTCAAGAAAATATTGAATTTTTTGGCGGGGGGGGGTGGAATTAACTAAAAAAAAAGAATATAATAGAATTGAGTGTACATTAACATAGGAAGCAATGGCACATAATCAAAATGCTGCGGAACTTTTTGGAGGGGTATTCTCATGGATGGAGAGAGGGCCAGAAAACTTATTGAAGACAGAATCCGGAAAATGACGGATGAGGACGTCTGCGGCGCTTTTATGGTGGATCTGGACAATTCCAGAGAGATCAATGAGCGTATGGGACGGGAAGAAGAAAATAAGGCGGTCGTTCAGGCGGGACAGCTTTTGTCCGCCCTGTTTCCTGCGCCGGATATTCTGTGCAGGATCGGAAGGGACGAATATCTGGTGTTTCTGGGCCGGAGCATTACCCATGGGGAGATGTTTGGAAAGGCGCGGGAAATCTGTGAGAAACTCTGTTTTCCGGTAAAAGCGGCCGGTGAAGAATTACAGGTAACGGTCTGCGTAGGAGCATATATCGCCACAGGAAAAGAACTTTCTTTTGATATTCTGTTCGGACAGGCTGCCGCAGCGCTTTTTGAGGCAAAGAAAGACGGCAGGGGGAGCTGCTGCCTGCTTACGGACGAGACAGAAGTGAGGAAACGGGAAGACAGAAGCGCTCTGCGGAAATTGGACGGAGTTGCCATGAACACGCTGATCAGTTATCTGAACGGAGGCGTCGCCCTTCTGGAAGCGGGGCCGGAGATCCGGGTGATCTATGCAAGCGGCGGTTTTTTCCGTATGCTGGGGATTTCTCCGGATCGGCTTATCCTTCCCTGCAGCCTTGAGAATATCGGGATCCATCCGGATCATATAGCCGAGTACATGCAGACGGTACGGGATACTGCCGAGAACAAAGAGACGGCGGAACATATCCACCGGATCTCCGGAGACGGGCGGAACTGGATCTGGAGACAGGCCAGAGTGACCAGGATCTCCTATCCCGGAAGCGAATATCCGGTGGTACTGGAGCTCTCCACAGACGTGACGGATCTGATCCGGACAGAGAGCGAGCTGGAGGAAAGCAACGAGAGACTGCGGGTTGCTTTTGGACAGACTCCCCATCTTATGTGGGAAGTGGATATAGAGAAGAAAACCTACAATACATTTAATGTGGACGAACAGCGCTGCAGTCCGGAGACAGTTGTGGAGGGTTTTCCGGAATCCTTTATCGAAAACGGTTTTGTCCATCCGGATTCCAGGATGGAATTTAAAGAGTTTGCGGAAGATCTTATGGGCGGCAAGAGAGGGGACAGCGGGAATTTCATGATCAAAGACCGCGTCAACGACTGCTACAGCTGGGTCTCTCTCTCTTACCGGATGACATACGACAGAGACAGAACGCCTGTCAAGGCGGTGGGAATCCAGCGGAAACTTCCGGGGATACCGGGGATAGGCGGGGCGGCTATGTCGGTCCGTCCTGTGCCGGAAATCCTGAGACACCATCTCCTTCTGCGGCTCAAAGTGAATCTCACCAGAGACTATATCAATGAACTGTGGTACAAAGGCATTGACCAGACGGCCTGGACCTGGGGTAAAACATATTCGGATCTTGTGGAACAGTGGAGCGCGACGGTTTTTGCGAAAGGCGACGTCCAGGACTTTCGGGATCTGTTCAACCGTTCTCACCTGCTGAAATGTTATCAGGAGGGAAGATGGTGGCTGTCCTGGGACGGCAGGAGAGTGGACGAGGGTGGCAATATCCGCTGGTCACGCTGGGTGATCAATCTGGTGGCGGATTCAGAACAGAAGAATATATATATGTTTGTCTGCTGTACGGATGCGCAGCAGAAATATGAATGGGAAAAACTTGCGGGAAAGGCACTGGAACTTCAGTCCGACAGCGGTCTGTATACCCTGCAAAGTGTGAAAACCCTGGCGGAATGTCTGATCAGTCAGGGCGGCGGAGGAGACTGCGCGTTGTCTGTGGTATGTATCCTGGGAAACAGAAACGGAGAAAAAGATCCTTTTCCGGTATTGTACCGTTTTATTGCAACGGCGCTGTCTTTCGCCCTTGGCGGAGGATGTGTTGCCGGACAGGACTCGGCGGATTCCATTACCGTTTTCTTTCCGGAGGCGGGTTCCGGATTTGAGATCAAAAGAAGGATCGAGGACGCTTTTGCATATATCAGGACGTCCATGGAGAATATACCTGAGATCAGCGATTTCAGATTTGTGGCGGGTACGGTCCTGGAACGGACGAAGGAAGCGGATTACGATATCCTGAGCCTGAGGGCGGGTTATCTCTGCGAGATATGGAAGGATTCCGCCGTCGATACAGTAATGTTCCCAAGTGAGGATGAGAACTGGGCCTGGGCGGGACTCCGGAAAGAAAACTCCGGGCAGGAGATCTTCGTGCAGGCGGATGATCCTGACCGCGCCCTTACCAAAGAAGAGCAGAGGAGCGCCTTTAACTGCGCCACCAATATGCTGAAGGCAAAGTCGCTGGAGGAATCCTTAAGAAACGCGCTCTCCTGTATCGGAATGTATTATCACGCGGTCCGGGCGTATATCGTGGCTCTGTCGGAAGACGGACGCACAGTTACCATGCTTCACGAATGGAAGCAGCTGGGAAAACAGAGTATTCAGCATGCCATGTCGGGCATTGAGATCGAGAAAGTTCCCCTCCTGTACAGATGTATGGAGAAGGGCGTTCCGGTCTATATGGAAAATAACGCGCCTTTCTGGGGACGCCGGACAGAGGATGACAACTGGAATGTCCTGGCCTATCCTCTCAGGGAACGCGGGAGGATCACGGGGTTTCTCTGTGTGGAGAACGCCGGGGAATATATCGGCGACGTGACGCTGATCCGTACCCTGGTACCTTATATTCTGGGAGAACAGAAGAGATTCAACTCCATGAACGGAAGAACGCAGACGGCGGGACAGGATGTCCTTACTATGATGCCGAATCTGAATTCCTACATGGATGTGATCTACTCCCTGAATTCGGATACTTACAGCACCATGGGCGCCCTGTCGGTGGACGTACCCAACTTTTCGGTGATCAACAGCACGTTCGGTTTCGAGTACGGAAGGAAATTTCTGCAGTTCATAGCGGATACGCTTCTGAATATTTTCGGGAAGACTTTTATCTTCCGGACCTGGGATGCGGAATTCGTCGTCCTTGCGCCGAATATGATAAGAGAAGTGTTTGACGGCCGGTGCGCCCGTCTGAGGACCGCGCTCCAGCGCCGTTATCCCAAACAGGTGCGGATCGGCTACGTATGGTCGGACGGAGTATTCTCTGCCCGGAACCTTGTCCGTGAAGCCCAGGCGATCATGCACTGCGAGAATGTAAAACAGGCGTCCGAAGGACGGAACGATTTTCTGGACGGAACAGACGAGTTCAGTGCAAAAGAGATTTCCAGCAAAAAGTTTGTGCCCTATTTCCAGCCCAAAGTGGACATGCGGGACGGAAGCCTGATAGGAGCGGAAGCCCTCGTGAGAGGCGTGGCGGAGGACGGGACGGTTATTCCGCCGGTACGCTTTATCGAGACGATGGAAAAGGACGGTACCATCAGAGAACTGGATCTGTTTATGCTGGAAAGTGTATTGAAACAGCTGAGCGTATGGCGCAGAATGGGGCTGCCGCCGATCACGGTTTCAGTCAATATGTCCAGGCATACGCTTTTTAACTCTACAGTATTCGCCTCTGTGCTCGCGCTTCAGAGCCGGTATCCGGACGTGCCGCCGGAGCAGATTGAACTGGAGATCACAGAGACGGCGGGGGATATGGAGAAAGCCACCCTTGCGTGTATTGTGGATAACTTCCGGGAATGCGGCATTCAGTTCGAACTGGACGACTTCGGTTCCGGCTATGCCAATATTTCCATATTCAGCAACATCCGGTTCCATACCATCAAACTGGACCGGAGTCTGATCAACGATCTGCCGGATAACGAGATCGGAAGAATGCTGGTGGAAAATATTGTCCAGGTCTGCCATAATTTTGGGATGACCTGTGTGGCGGAAGGTGTGGAGACAGTCAGACAGGAGACGGTTCTTCTGAACTCCGGTTGTAATTACGGGCAGGGATACCGATATGCGCGGCCTATGCCGGCGGCGGAGTTTGAGGTAAGATATCTGGGAAAGAATATAGATAACTGAGCAAAGGAGGAGGCCGGAAATGGCTGGTACGGATTTAACGAAAAAAACGGAGGATAAAACAGAAATGAAGGAACCTTTTATTGTGGGGATCGGTGCTTCCGCAGGAGGGCTTGAGGCGCTTCAGCAGTTCTTTCAGCATATGCCGGAGAACAGCGGGCTGAGCTTTGTAGTCATCCAGCATCTCTCTCCGGACTACAAAAGCCTGATGGCGGATATTCTCGGAAAGAGGACGCAGATGACTGTGCTGCAGGTGGAAAACGAGATGGAAGTCCTGCCGGACACGGTATATCTGATTCCACCCAAGAAAAACATGACTCTGCAGGGGGACAGGCTGATACTGACAGAATACGCCCACAGGATGTTGAACCACCCCATTGACGTGTTCTTTACCTCCCTTGCCAGGGAACAGAAGGAGAGAGCTATCGCGGTAGTACTCTCAGGGACCGGATCTGACGGGACCGGCGGCGTCAAGGCTGTGAAAGAGCAGGGCGGTCTGGTTATCGTGCAGAAACCGGAGACGGCCAAGTTCGACGGTATGCCCCGCAGCGCCATCAATACCGGACTGGCGGATTTTATTCTTTCCCCTGAGGAGATTGTGGATGAGATCCTGAATTTCTCCCATTATCCCACTTTGATCCGCCGCGAGGAACAGGATGAGATGTTCACCGATGAGGAGACGTTCCCCAGGATCTATGCGATCCTGAAAAAAGCCAGCGGCATTGATTTTACAAATTACAAAAGGACTACGGTTCTCAGGAGGATCGAGCGCCGGATGGTGGTGACGCATAATTCCAGTCTGGCGGAGTATGTGAAGTTCCTGGGAACGGATGATGAAGAAGCCGGTATCCTGGTAAAAGAGATCCTGATCGGGGTGACGAATTTCTTCCGCGACGCGGCCTTTTTTGAAAGCCTGAAGCAGAACGCCGTATACAATATAGTGAAGAAAGCGGGACCGAAGGAGCCGATCCGCGTGTGGAGCGCGGGCTGTTCCACCGGCGAGGAAGCCTATTCTCTGGCTATCCTGTTCCGGGAGGTTATGGACGAACTGAACGTTCAGAGAGATGTGAAGATCTTTGCCACAGACGTGGATACGAAAGCCATCGAGCAGGCGGGCAAGGGCGTATTTACAGACAGTATTCTGGATGACGTGTCCGGGGACCGCCTCGCGAAATTTTTTACAAAGAAAAACGACCAGTATATGATCTCCAAGGAAATCAGGCGGATGATTATTTTCGCTCCCCACAATATGCTCTCGGATCCGCCTTTCGGCAAGCTGGATCTCATAAGCTGCAGGAATGTGATGATCTATTTCCAGCCGGTGCTCCAGAGATCTCTGTTCGCCATCTTCCATTCCGCCCTGAAGGATGGCGGTTATCTTTTCCTGGGAAAGAGCGAGACGGCCGGGGAGTATTCCGGGGTCTTTACTCCGGTGTGCAGCGCGGAGAAAATATATCTCCACAAAGGAGAGGGCAAGGTGGACGAGCTGCTGCCGCCGGCATATAATATCCCCAATGTCCTTACGGTCTCTGCAAGACCGGCAAGCATTTCGGACAGAGATTCGGGAGATTATACAATGGAAAGTACATATGTACATTTTATGGAATCCTTCCTTCCTGCCTCTGTGGTAGTGAACGAGGCGAACAATGTGATCCATTTCTTCGGAAACTATATGGATTACATGACGATCGCTCCCGGCAAGGCCACGTTTAACTTTTTCAGCATGATCAATGACGATCTGAGTCTTGTGGCGTCGACGGCCCTGAACCGCTGCCGCTCGGAGCATATAACGGTAACCTATACCGGGATCGCGGTGGACTGCCCGGAGGGCAGAAAAGATATCAATCTTACGGTAAGCCCGGTGCCGGGAAGGGGCAAAGAGGAGACCGGACTGATCGCGGTGCTTTTTGTGGAAAACAATGAAATTCCCGCGGACGGCGTGGCCGAAAAATACGATGTGGACACCACCGCAGCGAGAAGGATCGCGGATCTGGAACAGGAACTTCATGAATCCCAGAACGACCTGAAATCCACCATCGGCGAACTGGAAACAGTGAACGAGGAACTGCAGGCGGCCAACGAGGAACTTCTGACAGCCAACGAGGAACTGCAGAGCTCCAATGAGGAGCTGCAGTCGGTAAATGAGGAACTGTATACGGTAAATACGGAATATCAGCAGAAGCTGGATGAACTGACCATGCTGACCAACGACCTTTCCAACTTCCTTTCCTCCACCATGATCGGAATTCTTTTTGTGGACAGCAACCTGAATATCCGTAAGTTTACGGAATATGTGGGAAGAGAGTTCCAGCTCATGGAACAGGATGTGGGACGTTCCTTCCAGATCTTCGCCCACAGCTTCCCTGAGGAGGATATCATCAAGGACGCCAAGGACGTGCTGAAAAACCTTGTGCCTATTGACCGGGAAGTTACCGCCATGAACGGAAGATATTATACCCTGCGTATCGCGCCCTACCGGACGACGGAGAACAGTATCCGCGGACTTGTTATTACCATCATCGACAGTCTGGGAGCGCAAAACTGAGATTGACAGGATACTGCCCTGATGCTATAATCAGGGCAGTATAATTCCATATAGAACATATGAAGTGCTGGCCGTCCTGCCGGGCGGACAGAAGAGGGAATCAGGTGTGAGTCCTGAACGATCCGGTCACTGTAACAGAGGAGCGATCTCTCGAGGTCCCATTGTACGAAAGATGAGAACTGAATCTGCGGCGCAGAGAGGAATCGTCTGGAATGTATGAGAAGGGGAGAGAAAGCATTGATTCTGAAGTCAGGAAACCTGCTTTGTATGGCGAGGTTGAACTTCCGTGTAAAGTGCAACAGCCGATCCGGGATTTTGTGTCTCCGGTGTGTTGTCTGCTTTTCTGGAAGCAGGCATTTTTTATGGGATTCGCCTGTTCGTATGAATTATACAGACCGCCGCCTGTATCCGCAGCAGGATGAGCGGAGCCTTTTGAGGTTATGATTAAATGGCAGGCGATGCTGCTCCGGTTTATCGTTCTCTCCGCAAATCAGAACGATCATTTTATCTGACTTTCCGGAGCAGAGTCGCGCTCCCCAAAAAAGGATGCAACGGCGTACTGCGCCGCTTTTTTATTTCACAGGAAACATATGGGGCTGATAATTTGCAGGATTTTTATTTGATGGAGGGAAAACATGGAGAAACCGTTTTGGGAAGGTAAAGAGTACTCTTTTTTCAGCCATAAAAAGTGTGAATATTTTCCCTGTCATAAGGGCGCTGATCCAGAGAACTTTAACTGCCTGTTCTGCTACTGTCCGCTGTACGCGCTGGGAGAGAAATGCGGCGGGAATTTCCGTTATACAGAAAACGGGATCAAGGACTGCACGGGCTGCCTGGTTCCCCACAGACGGGAAAATTACGGATATATCACCGGAAAATACAGAGAGCTTGCGCAGATGATGAAAGAACAGCGGGAAAGACAAGAATCGGAGACTGCTGAAAAATAAAAGGGCAGGAGTTAATTTTGAATAAGGCCGGACCGGAGACGGATGAACTGTTTCCGGCCCGGCCTTTTGCTGTGAACGTTCCGGGAATGTTCCGGCGGACAAAACGTTCTCTCTTTCGGTCTACCTTGTTTCAAGAAAAGCCTTCAGTCTGGGAATCTGATTGTTGAGGATAAGAGCCTCGGGGAACATGGCTTCATGAACAAATTCGGCGGCGTATGTAAAATCTCCTACATGGCCGGGCCCGTGACTGTCGCTGGAAAGAACAATGGGAAGCTCATATTTCCGGCAGCAGCGGAGAATTTCCCGGCAGCCGTACCTTGTGTCGCCTCTGTAGCCGTAGGGGGCCAGGGACGCTTCATTGATCTCAAAAATCACATCCTGTTCCTTCGCGCATCTGGCGAGAACGTCATAATCTACCGGATAACGGGGATCGTCGCAATGCCCCAGGATCTTTACCTGAGGACGACGCATGGCGCTGATATACGCCTGTGTGTTCTGCTCCCTGGTGCCGGCAGGGAAATTCTGGGCGTGCATACTGACAATGGCGTAGTCCAGGAGATCCAGGAGGTCTTCTTCGAGATCCAGCCTTCCCTCTGTATCCAGAATGTTGAGTTCGGCTCCGTACATAACCTCCAGGCCGAAACGCTTTCTGGGAGAATATGTCAGGCTTCTGAAATAGGAAGGAGTTCCCGCGGCGAGGGTGGCGGGGCCGTGGTCTGTGATTCCAAGAAGGCGCAGTCCTTTTTTGGATGCTGCTTTCGCCATATCTGAAATTGTGCAGTGGGTGCCGTGCCCGCTGGCAATGGAATGTGTGTGAATATCGGAAATATACATAGGAAACGCCTCCGCTCTTTTACTGCTTTCAGTATGGCAGGGGAAAACAGGAATGTCAACAGAAAGCGGAAGGTTCTGGTGAAATTATGTAAAATAATGGTGAAAATTACCAAAAGAACAGGCAAAAATATTCTTCTGATATTGCATTCTGTTGACATGCCCGGAGGTATCGGGTATAATTCTTTCTATATACATAACGGACAGGAGGCGAAAATATGGACCGTAATTCTGCTCTGACAGGCGATCTTCAGCGTATTATCCAGGAGCAGGTGCCCGGAATGCAGGTTTCGCTGGCGCATATCATTGCGAATCCTGATAAGATACTGTATACCAAGCTGGGACTGGATCCGGCGGTGGATTATTCCAAATCCGCTATCGGTATTATGACAGTCACACCGGCGGAGACTGCAATCATCATGGCGGACATCGCTATCAAGTCCGCGGGAGTCGATCTGGGGTTTGTGGACAGATTCAGCGGCAGCCTTATCATTACGGGGACTGTTTCTGAAGTGGAAGCTTCCGTCAGCGCGATACTGGGCTATGTGAGCGGGAAGCTGGGCTTTACCGTATGTCCGGTCACCCGTACATAATTTTTTATGAAGAAAATTGCGCTTATGGGCCGCAGTGAGGCTGGCAAGACAACCCTCACGCAGGCTCTGAAGGGGGAGAAGATCCATTATCACAAGACCCAGTATGTGAATAATTTTGACGTGATCATCGACACCCCGGGTGAATATGCCCAGACGAAGGGACTGGGCCACGCGCTGGCTCTTTATACTTATGAGGCGGATATTGTGGGACTGCTCTGTTCAGCGACGGAACCCTACTGTCTGTTCCCGCCGTGCTGCACCTGTATGGCCAACCGTGAGGTGATCGGTATTGTGACCAAGATCAATGATCCTGACGCCCATGTGGAAAGATCTGCTTCCTGGCTCCGGCTTGCGGGCTGCCGGAAGATCTTTTTTGTGGATTCCAAGAAACAGGAGGGTATACCGGAACTTCTGGAATATCTGAGGGAAGACGGAGACGTGATGCCCTGGGAACAGAAATCAGATCAGAGGAAAATAAAAAATAATAAATTGTGAAAACAAATCTGAAAAAATGGAAAAATACATTTTTTGCAGTCGGAACGGGGAAATAATTGTAAAAATCCTAATGATGTATGTTGAAAAAATGTATAATTTCAAAAAACAACAAAAACCACAATGTGGAAACAACAAAAACAACATAAAACAACAAGATTTCCTTGACATTCCTGATCGAAAGGAGTAAAATCTCCTTAGAAATAAAAAAGAAACCAAAATGCTTAAGGAGGAAAATGGCATGGTAAACGAATTTGAAATCAAAAAACAGATTTGCGACATCGGCAGAAGGATCTACAACCGCAACATGGTGGCTGCAAACGACGGAAACATTTCCGTAAAGCTCAATGACAATGAGTTCCTCTGCACCCCCACAGGTGTGTCCAAAGGATTCATGACACCTGAGTATATCTGTAAGGTAAACGCAAAAGGTGAAGTGATCCAGGCGAATCCGGGATTCAAACCCTCTTCCGAGATCAAGATGCACATGAGAGTGTATGAGAAACGTCCGGATGTAGGATCTGTCGTACATGCTCATCCCATCTACGCAACATCCTTCGCTATCGCAGGCATTCCGCTGACACAGCCGATCATGCCTGAGGCAGTTATCGCTCTGGGATGCGTACCCATCGCTGAGTACGGCACACCTTCCACAATGGAGATCCCGGACAACCTTGAGAAATACCTTCCGTATTTCGATGCAGTTCTTCTGGAGAACCACGGAGCTCTTACCTGGTCTACAGACCTGAACGCGGCTTACATGAAGATGGAATCTGTTGAGTTCTATGCTCAGCTTCTGTATCAGAGCAAACTTCTGGGCGGCCCGAAGGAATTCGACGAGAAGAACATTGAGAAACTGTACGCTATCCGCCGTAAATTCGGTATGCCCGGCAAACATCCGGCAAATATCTGCCTGAACAAAGACAAACTGAACTGCCATAACTGCGGCGCATGCGCTGGCGAGGACTACAAGCAGTTCCCGGGATATCAGTATGATTTCGTTGGCAAGAACTGCGGCGACAAGAAAGACAACGCTGCTGACGCTGAGCTTGTTGCAAACATCACAAAACAGGTTATGGCACAGCTGGGAATGAAATAATTTCCAGTCTGCATACATAAGTTATTTGACGGAATATGAAGGAGGACAATCTCATGCCAATAAGTGAGAGCATGGTACAGGACATTGTACAGGAAGTTATGGCAAAGATGCAGATTGCTGATTCTCCGGCCGGGAAACATGGTATCTTCAAAGATATGAACGACGCGATCGAGGCTGCGAAGAAAGCAGACCAGATCGTCCGGAAGATGTCCATGGACCAGAGAGAAAAAATCATTACATCCATACGTAAGAAGATCAAAGAGAATGCGGAAGTTCTTGCGCGTATGGGCGTTGACGAGACCGGAATGGGTAATGTGGGCGACAAGATCCTGAAACATCACCTTGTTGCAGACAAGACTCCGGGAACAGAGGATATCACTACGACCGCATGGTCAGGAGACAGAGGCCTTACTCTGATCGAGATGGGACCCTTCGGCGTGATCGGCGCGATCACCCCCTGCACCAATCCCAGTGAAACGATCCTCTGCAATACCATCGGCATGCTGGCGGGCGGCAACACTGTAGTGTTCAATCCCCATCCCCAGGCGATCAAGACATCTATTTACGCGATCAATCTTCTGAACGAGGCTTCCCTGGAAGCCGGCGGTCCGGATAACATCGCGGTAACAGTAGAACATCCCACGCTGGAGACCAGCAACATCATGATGAAACACAAAGATATCCCGCTGATCGCGGCCACAGGCGGCCCGGGCGTTGTTACGGCGGTTCTTTCCTCCGGTAAGAGGGGAATCGGCGCAGGCGCAGGCAATCCGCCGGCAGTTGTGGACGATACCGCGGATATCCGCAAGGCGGCTCAGGATATCGTGAACGGATGTACATTTGACAACAATCTTCCCTGCATCGCAGAGAAGGAGATCGTTGCAGTATCCTCCGTTGTGGATGAACTGATGCACTACCTGATCACAGAGAACGACTGCTATCTTGCTTCCAAAGAGGAACAGGACAAACTGACTTCCGTAGTGCTTCAGGGAGGCAAACTGAACCGAAAATGTGTTGGACGCGACGCGAGAACACTTCTTTCCATGATCGGAGTCAATGCACCGGCCAATATCCGCTGCATCGTATTCGAGGGACCGAAGGAACATCCGCTGATCGCGACGGAGCTTATGATGCCGATCCTCGGCGTTGTAAGAGCGAAGGATTTTGACGACGCTGTTGAGCAGGCTGTATGGCTTGAGCACGGCAACCGCCATTCCGCGCACATCCATTCCAAGAACATTGACAACATTACAAAATACGCTAAGGCAATCGACACAGCCATCCTTGTGAAGAACGCTCCGTCCTACGCTGCGCTGGGATTCGGCGGTGAAGGTTACTGTACCTTTACGATTGCAAGCCGTACAGGCGAGGGACTGACAAGCGCGAGCACCTTTACCAAGAGAAGACGCTGCGTTATGTCTGACAGTCTCTGCATTCGCTGATCAGGAGGACATAGACAATGGATATGAACAACATTAATATCGAAGAAATCGTGAAACAGGTTCTCTCCGGAATGACAGGAACCGGCGCATCTGCGTCCGCTCCGGCAGCGGCTCCCGCTCCGGCGGCAGCTCCCGGCGTGATCCCGAAGACCGCAAGAGTTGCGATGATGACAGAGAAGAAGCACTTCGAACTGCAGGAGTATCCCCTTCCGGAAGTTGGAGACGACGATATTCTGGTTAAGGTTGAAGGCTGCGGCGTCTGCGGAACCGATGCTCACGAATATAAAAACGATCCCTTCGGCCTGATCCCGGTAGTTCTGGGACATGAAGGAACCGGCGAGATCGTTGCAATGGGTAAGAACGTCAAGGTCGACACAGCCGGCAAACCGGTGAAGATCGGCGACAAGGTTGTTACCTGTATGATCTTCAAGGATGATCCGGAGATCACAATGTTTGACCTGAACAAGAAGAACGTGGGCGGCGCTGACGTTTACGGACTTCTCCCGGATGACGATGTGAAGTTCAACGGCTGGTTCGCTGACTACATCTTCATCAGAGGCGGCAAATTCGGTTCCACATTCTTCAATGTAAGTGATCTGGATCTGGATTCCCGAATCCTCATCGAGCCCTGCGCGGTTCTTGTACACGCAGTTGAGAGAGCGAAAACAACCGGCATCCTGAAGTTCAACAGCAGAGTTGTGGTTCAGGGATGCGGACCTATCGGTCTTATCTGTATCGCAGTTCTCCGTACCATGGGCGTGGAAAATATCTGCGCGGTAGACGGAAACGAACAGCGCCTTGCATTCGCCAAGAGAATGGGCGCGGATACATCTGTAAACTTTATGAACTATCAGGGAATCGAAGCCCTGACAGACGCTGTCAAAGAGGCACAGGGAGGCCATCTTGCAGACTTTGCGTTCCAGTGCACCGGTAATCCGAAGGCACACGCAAACATCTACAAATTCATCCGCAACGGCGGCGGTCTCTGCGAGCTTGGTTTCTTTATCAACGGCGGCGACGCAACGATCAATCCGCACTTTGATCTGTGCTCCAAAGAGATCAACCTTGTAGGATCCTGGGTATACAACCTGAGAGATTATGCTACAACATTTGATTTCCTTAAGAGAGCCAAGGCAATCGGACTTCCGATGTCTGAACTGATCACTCATAAGTTCCCGCTGGAGGAGATTAACGAAGCGCTTGAAACCAACCTGGCTATGACAGGACTCAAGATCGCGATCGTGAACAAATAATCCGGGAGCAGTAAAGGAGAAGCAAAATGGCAGATGCTGTAGGAATTTTGGAAGTATTCGGGCTGGCTACAGCCTTTGTAGCGGCTGATGCCGGATGCAAGGCGGCGAACGTCCGCCTCGAAGTATTCGATAAGAATAAACCGGCGAATGCCGACAGCCTGCCAGTACCGCTTCTGGTATGCATTAAGTTCCGGGGCAGTGTAACGGATGTGACGGCAGCCGTTGAAGCCGGAATGGAAGTTGCGGACCGGATGACTGGCGTGGTACAGCATTATGTAATCCCCAATCCCGAGGAGGGAACGAGGAAGATGCTGAAAATAAGCGCTTTGGATAAGGATTAGGAACCTGTCCGAAGCAGATAAAACTTTCTAATTAACAAACATATTCAGGAGGAATGAATCATGGCACAGGAAGCTTTAGGAATGGTGGAAACCAGAGGACTCACTGCAGCAATCGAAGCGGCAGATGCAATGACAAAGGCTGCTGAGGTTACCTTAGTGGGAACAGAGAAGATCGGTTCCGGACTGGTAACTGTAATGGTACGCGGCGACGTAGGCGCTGTTAAGGCAGCAGTAGAGAGCGGAAGCACAGCAGCTTCCAGACTCGGCGAGCTGGTTGCAACACATGTAATCCCGAGACCCCACAATGATGTGGAGAAGATCCTGCCCTCCATCTAAATAACAGATGAACGCCTCCGCGTGGAGGCTTAAGAGCAGAATCCGGGCGGTAAGGCGCAAATCAGGGAAAAGGAGTTCGCTCATGAACAAGGCATATGGTTTTATAGAGATCACAGGTGTCGTGGCGGCACTGGATGCTCTGGACATTATGTGTAAAACTGCAGACGTTGAGCTGGCGTCCTGGGAACGTAAGCTGGGCGGACGACTGGTAACTCTTATTGTACAGGGTGATGTATCGGCTGTGACGGAGGCAGTTGAGACCGCAGCAGCCAAGGCAATTAAGAAACCGGCGAGTTATGCAGTAATTGCACGGCCACATGAAGAGATCGTTAAGATCGTGGAGCTGAGTGCAAGCCGATGGAAAAAGACGGAGAAGGCGGAAGATAAATAAGAAATGCCCGAACGTCGGAAAAGTAAACAGGGGAACATTTCCCCGCTATCAATGATCCATAAGGAGGAAAAATCATGACACAGGAAGCATTAGGAATGGTGGAAACCAGAGGACTTACAGCAGCAATCGAGGCAGCAGACCAGATGTGCAAGGCAGCTAACGTTGTTCTTGTAGGAACAGAGAAGATCGGTTCCGGACTGGTAACCGTTATGGTACGCGGCGATGTAGGCGCTGTAAAATCTGCAGTAGAGAGCGGAAGCACAGCAGCTTCCAGACTCGGCGAGCTGATCGCTACACATGTAATCCCGAGACCGCACACAGACGTTGAGAAAATCCTTCCGGTATTAAAGTAATTCAAGGGAAAATTTTAACGGGAAGCAGGTGTGTTCTTGGAAACGAAAAATATTGAACTGATCACTAAAATGGTTGTTGAAGCCATTAATCAGAGTGAAAGCAAAAGCGGAGGCTTCATGGTTCCCATCGGCGTTTCCGCAAGACATATTCACCTGACACAGGAGCACGTAGAGGCTCTGTTCGGACCGGGATATCAGCTGACGAAGAAAAAAGAACTCATGGGCGGACAGTTCGCGTCCAACGAAACTGTCACGATCGTGGGCCTGAAGCTTCGCGCGATCGAGAATGTAAGAATTCTGGGACCGGTCCGCAAGGCTTCCCAGGTAGAGGTATCTGCTACAGATGCCATTAAGCTGGGAATGAAGGTTCCGGTCCGTGAATCCGGCGATATCAAAGGCAGCGCGCCCATCGCTATCGTGGGACCGAAAGGAGCCCTTTATCTGAAAGAGGGATGTATCGTGGCAATGCGCCATATCCATATGTCCCCCAAGGATGCTCAGGCTGCAGGCGTGAAGGACGGAGATATCGTTTCCGTCAAGGCTGACAACGAGCGCGGCACGATCTTTAATCATGTGAAGATCCGCGTGGACGACAGCTTCACGCTGGAGATGCACATCGATACTGATGAGGCGAACGCAGCGCAGATTGCCACAGGCAATACAGTTACAATAATCAAATAATATTCCTCCAGTGATAAGCCGGTGGCACACGCCACCGGCATCGGAGGATTATAATGAATTAGTGCGGAGGCTCACATGATTGTAGGCAAAGTAGTTGGAAGCGTGGTTTCCACGCGGAAAAGTGAAAAACTGATCGGACAGAAATTTATGATTGTAGAGCCGGTGCATCATATGAAATCAGAACTCAGCCAGATCGTCGCGATCGATATCATCGGCGCGGGAATCGGCGAATATGTATTGGTGGCACAAGGAAGCGCGGCCCGTATCGGCTGCGGCGAAGAAACAGCACCTATCGATGCGGCCATTGTAGGTATCATCGATGACGGTGCGGGATTGGAGTAACGCCATGGAAATCAAAGAATTACAGAAAATAATGCAGGAGGGCGGCGTAGTCGGCGCAGGAGGCGCCGGATTCCCCACCTATGCAAAGCTTACAGACAAGGCGGACACGATTCTCATGAACTGTGCGGAGTGCGAACCTCTGCTGAAACTGCACAGACAGCTGCTGGAAAAACATGCATATGAGATCATGAAGACATTTCATCTGATCGCGGAGACTGTCGGCGCTTCAGAGGCCATTATCGGCATCAAGAAATCTTATGTGCAGACAGTGAAAGCGCTGCAGCAGCATATCGAGGAATTTCCGGGGATGCGGATACATCTCCTGGATGAAGTATATCCCATGGGCGATGAGGTGGTTCTGATCTATGAGGCTACCGGACGTGTAGTAAGACCTGGCGGACTGCCTATTGAGCAGGGTGTCATCGTATTTAACGTAGAGACTATATATAATGTGTACCGCGCAGTGGAGAAACAGAAGCCTGTTACAGACAAATATATTTCTGTTGTGGCAGAAGTGGATCATCCTGTAACAGTCCGCGTTCCCCTTGGCTGCACACTGGACGAAGTTGTGGAGCAGGCCGGTAACGTTACTGTAAAAGATGCGGTCTATTTCGTGGGAGGCCCCATGATGGGACGCATCGGAAGCGGCTCAGAGCCGGTGACAAAGACAACAAACGCAATCCTTGTCCTTCCGCAGGATCATGTGATCGTAATGAAGAAGCGCAGAACTTCTTCCATAGATTTAAAGAGAGCAGCGTCTATCTGCTGCCAGTGTAATACCTGTACGGATCTCTGTCCGAGAAATAATCTTGGACATCCGATCGATCCGGCGCGCTTTATGCGGGCTGCATCCAACGGAGATTTCAGGGATCTGAATCCCTATCTGGATTCTCATTTCTGCAGCTCCTGCGGTGTGTGCGAAATGTATTCCTGCCCCCAGAGCCTGGCTCCCAGGACACTTCTGGCGGATATGAAGGGCGGACTTCGCAAAGCCGGAGTCAAACCGCCTCAGGGAGTACAGCCGGTACCGGTACAGCCATCCAGGGAATACCGCAAAGTTCCTGAGGAACGCCTGATGGCCCGTCTGGGACTGACAAAATATGACAAGGACGCGCCCATGGACGAGACGCTTGTTCCCGTATCCAAGGTTAAGATCCTGTTAAGCCAGCACATCGGCGCTCCGGCACAGGCAATTGTGAAAGCCGGCGATGAAGTAACAAGAGGCCAGATGATCGCAAAGCCTGCCGACGGACTCAGCGTAGGCATCCACGCAAGCATCTGCGGAAAAGTAACTGAAGTGACAGACCGCTATATCATAATTGCAGCAAAGTAGAAAGGACGTGCAGAAAATGAGTAAAGCAATCGGAATGATTGAATTTAAAACGACTGCCACAGGCATCACAGCAGCGGATGCCATGGTAAAGACCTCTGAAGTAGAGATCGTCGAGGCACAGACCGTATGTCCGGGCAAATATATTGCAATTATCACCGGTGATCTGAGTGCGGTGAAAGCGGCTGTAGATGCGGCGGTTACTACTTATGAGGATAAATGTATCGACAGTTTTGTTCTGGGTAATCCCCACGAGTCTCTTTTCCCCGCTATGTACGGCACAACACAGGTGGAAGAGATCAGCGCGCTGGGAATCCTGGAGACCTATGACGCGGCTTCCATCATTGAAGCGGCGGATCAGGCGGCCAAGACTGCTATCGTAGATGTGATCGAACTTCGTGTGGCGAAAGGTATGTGCGGTAAATCCTACATGCTCATTACCGGCGAGGTTTCCGCGGTGGAAGCTTCCATTGAGAGATCCAAAGAGCTTGTCGCAGCAAAAGGCATGTATCTGGATTCCTCAGTGATCGCTCATCCGGACAGGAGAATGATCGACACAATCTTATAAAATGTTCTCAGTAAAGGGGGCAAAATAAATGCTGGCATTAGAGAGACGGAATCTGATCCTCGAAAAACTGCAGACAGAAAAAAGAGTGGTAGTCAGCGAGCTGAGCCAGCTCTATGACGTTTCGGAGGAGACAATACGCCGGGATCTTGACAAGCTGGAAAAAGAAGGCTTTGCCACAAAAAGCTACGGCGGAGCTGTCATCAATGAGAATGTAAGTATCGATTTGCCCTTTAACATTCGTAAAAACCAGAATGTGGCCGGTAAGCAGAAGATGGCTGAGATCGCGGCTTCCATGGTACAGGATGGCGAACACATCCTTCTGGACGCCAGCACCACGGCAGTGTTTGTTGCCAAGGCGCTGAAAGAAAAGGAAGGCCTTACAGTGATCACCAATTCCATGGAGATCCTCATCGAGCTTTCCGATGTATCCGGCTGGAATATTATCTCCACCGGAGGCGTGATGAAGGAAGGCTATCTTGCCTTTCTGGGCTCAAGGACAGAGGACGCGATCCGATCCTATTATGTAGATAAGGTGTTCTTCTCCTGCAAGGCCCTTGATCCGGAATGGGGGATCATGGAATCCCAGGAAGCATTCGGCTCCACCAAGAAGGCGATGCTTTCATCCGGACGGAGAAAGATTCTGGTTGTAGACAGTACGAAATTTGATCAGACCGCGTTTTCCGTGGCCGGAAAACTGCGGGATGTGGATGTGGTAGTGACTGACAGGAAACCATCCGAAAAATGGCTGGCGCGGTTTACCGACGCCGGCATCGAATGCAGATATCCTGAAAGCTGACCACAGAAAAGGAGCAGATATGAAGACCTTTGAAATGAAGACAGTCATTCATTTTGGAGATAATGCGCTGGACCGTCTGGCGGAGATTCCCTACAAAAGAGTTCTGATCATCACGGATCCTTTTGTGGTTCAGAGCAAAATGATCGATCTCATCACAGCGCCGCTGGAAAGAGGACGGAAAGAATACGATATCTTTCACAATGTGGTTCCGGATGCGCCGGTGGACAAGATCGCAGACGGGGTGAAGAAATTCCTGAGTTATCAGCCGGATGTGATCGTAGCCGTAGGCGGCGGATCCGCTATTGATTCTTCCAAGGCGATCCGCGAGTTCGCGCTGAAGATCAATCATTATGCGGACGTGGGACTGATCGCAATACCCACCACAAGCGGTACGGGATCCGAGGTCACTTCTTTCGCGGTAGTGAACGACACGGATGCGAAGGTAAAATATCCTCTCGTTTCCGACAGCCTGACTGCTGATGAGGCGATCCTGGACGCGGAGCTTGTAAAAAGCGTTCCCCCTGCCATTACGGCCGATACGGGAATGGACGTGTTCACCCACGCGCTGGAATCCTATGTAAGCATTAACCATAATGAATTTTCATCCGCTCTGGCCGAAAAATCCATCGAGATCTGCGGAGTATTTCTTCTGAGGGCCTACCTGGACGGAAACGATATGCACGCCCGCCAGAAAATGCACGTGGCCTCCTGCCTTGCCGGACTTTCCTTTAATACGGCGGGACTGGGAATTACCCACAGTATGGCTCACCAGCTTGGAGCGATGTTCCACATTCCTCACGGAAGGGCAAACGCGATGCTCCTTCCCCACATTGTGGAGTTCAACGCGAACATCAACAAGCACAGCAGAAGCCAGAAGGAATATCTTCCGGCGGTTAAGAGATACGCGAATATCGCACATATCCTCGGTCTGAGCAATTACAATAAGGTGATGAGCGTACGTTCTCTTGTAAACTGGATCCAGTTTATGCAGAAGGAGATGAACATCCCTCTGACGATACAGGAGATCGGAACTATCACACCGGATGCGTATTTCGCCGCGGTGGACAAGATGGCGGACGCCGCTCTGGCAGACACCTGCACAGAGGCGAACCCCAGAGTTCCCACCAAGGAGGACATCATCAAGATCTACACCAAGCTCTGGTCCTTCTAGGCTGAGAATACGACACAGACTTTTCTGAGAAGGTAGACACTATGAAAAGATCGAAAAGAATCGAGGTTCTGGATCGGCGTCCGGTAAATCTGGACGGCTATATTGACGAATGGCCGGAGATGGGCCTCATCGCCATGAGCAGCCCATACGATCCGAAACCTTCACTGAAAATAGAAAACGGAATTATCGTGGAGCTGGACGGAAAACGGAGAGAAGACTTTGATTTCCTGGATCAGTTCATTGCGGACTACGCGATCCGCGCGGACAGGGCGGAAGCGTCCATGGCGGTCCCCTCTCTGGAGATTGCCAGAAAGATCGTTGATATCAACGTTTCCCGCAAAGAGATCCTGGAGATCATTTCCGGTATCACACCCGCGAAGATGACAGAAGTGATCAATCATCTGAACGTTGTGGAGATGATGATGGGCATGCAGAAGATGCGCGCCCGGAGAGTCCCCGGCAATCAGGCCCACATCACCAATCTGAAGGACGATCCGGTACAGATCGCAGCAGACGCGGCTGAAGGCGCCCTGAGAGGGTTCAGCGAGGAAGAGACTACCATGGGCGTCGCCCGTTACGCGCCTTTCAGCGCGATGGCTCTTCTGATCGGCGCCCAGGCGGGACGTCCCGGTGTTCTGACCCAGTGCTCCGCCGAGGAGGCGACAGAGCTGGAGCTCGGGATCCGTGGACTTACCACATACGCGGAGACGCTTTCTGTCTATGGTACGGAGAAGGTATTTATCGATGGCGACGATACCCCGTATTCCAAAGCGTTCCTGAATTCCGCCTATGCGTCGAGAGGTCTGAAAGTACGTTTCAGTTCCGGTTCCGGTTCAGAGGCTCTCATGGGAAGCAGTGAGAAAAAATCCATGCTTTATCTGGAGTGCCGCTGCCTGTATGTGACGAAAGGCGCCGGGAGCCAGGGAATCCAGAACGGTTCCGTAAGCTGTATCGGCGTGACTGCCAGCGTTCCGTCCGGAATCCGCGAGGTTATGGGAGAGAACCTGGTGGCAGCGCTTCTGGGTCTGGAGTGTGCTTCCTCCAACGACCAGAGCTTCTCCAACTCCGATATGAGAAGAACCGCAAGGACCATGCTGCAGTTCATGCCGGGAACAGATTTCATCTTCTCCGGTTACGCTGCAGAACCCAATTATGACAATATGTTCGCCGGTTCCAATTTTGACGCAGAGGACTTTGACGACTATAACGTTATGCAGAGAGATATGCAGGTAGACGGCGGTCTCCGCCCTGTTACCGAGGAGAATGTGATACGGGTGCGCCGTACGGCGGCAAAAGCCGTGCAGGCTGTATTTAAGTATCTGGGACTTACTCCGGTGACCGACGAGCAGGTGGAAGCTGTTGTTTACGCCCACGGAAGCAAAGATACCTTGAACCGTGACGCGGCGTCTGACCTGATGGCTGCGGACGATATGATGAAACGGGGCATTACAGGCCTGGACGTAGTGAGGGCGCTGGCTGACAGCGGATATACAGAGCTTGCGGAGAATATCCTGAACATGCTGAAACAGAGGGTGATCGGGGATTATATGCAGACCGCGGCGATCCTGGACGATCATTTCCAGGTAATGTCCGGAGTCAATACCCCCAACGACTATATGGGACCGGGAACAGGTTATCGTGTATCCGGAAAACGCTGGGAGGAGATCAAGGCGATTCCTCACAGAATAGATGCAGGAGAATTTTAGGAGGTGTGCCATGGAAGTGAATGAACAACTGATACAGGCCATTACACGGGCAGTGGTGGAGCAGTTGCACAGAAATGGTGCGCAGCCCCAGACAGAAACGAAAAGCATGACCTCCTCTGCGGCAGGAAGTCTTGCAGGCAAAACAAGAATCCGTCCGAAGCGTTCCTATGAGGGCGCTGTGCGGGCGAAACAGGGCACGGATCCAAAAGAAGTGGTGATCGGCGTAGGCGCCGCTTTTCAGACTGAGATCACAAAAACTCTGGGAGGACTTCCCCTGGATGAAGTGATCCGGAACGTGAAGGCGGGCATCGAGGAGGAAGGCATGGTATCCAGAGTGGTAAAAGTGCTCGATACCTCGGACGTGGGATTTATGGCTCTTGAGGCTGCGAAGCTTTCCGGTTCCGGATTCGGGATCGGCATCCAGTCCAAGGGAACCACGGTCATTCATCAGAAGGATCTTTATCCCCTTTCCAACCTGGAGCTGTTTCCCCAGGCGCCGTTAATGACACTGGAGACATACCGAAGAGTTGGGAAAAATGCCGCGAAATACGCAAAAGGAGAAAAAGTTACGCCCATTGAGAGTACCAATGATCCCATGGTACGTGCGAAATTCCAGGTAAAAGCGGCTCTTATGCACATTATTGAGACAGAGCAGCTGGATCCGGACAAGGGCATGATAGAATGGGAGGGTGTGAGATGAGCAACTATCCTTTAGGAAAAAACGAAGCGGACACCATTACCTCCAAGACCGGGAAAAAGCTTTCCCAGATCACGCTGGAAGAAGTGCGCAGAGGCAATGTGACGGCCGAGGATATCAAGATATCCCCGGAGATGCTGAGGCGTCAGGGACAGGTGGCAAAAGAGGCCGACAATCCTCAGATGGAAGCGAATTTCGAGAGGGCGGCGGAGCTGTCCAGCGTACCTGACGATGTGATCCTTAATATGTATAATAAGCTGCGGCCGAACCGTTCCACCAAGAGGGAACTTGTTCTCATGGCGCAGGAGCTCCTGGAGAAATACCACGCTCCCCACTGTGCGAAACTTGTTCTGGAAGCAGCGGAAGTTTATGAAAAGAGGGGAATTCTTCTTTGAAACTGATTGCCGGAGTAGATATTGGAAATTCCACAACTGAAGTATGTGTGGGAAGTGTGGGCGAGGACGGATCCTTCCGTTTCCTTGCCAGCGCTTCCCGCGTTACTACCGGGACCAAGGGAACACTTCCCAATGTCCACGGGATCCGGGCGGCGCTGGAGGATGCGATGTACAGTATTCACCAGCCGTTAAGCGCCCTTGATCTTGTGCGCCTGAACGAGGCTGCTCCTGTGATCGGCGATACAGCCATGGAGACGATCACGGAAACGATCATAACGGAATCCTCCATGATCGGACACAATCCCTCCACTCCCGCGGGAGCCGGAGAGGCGGTGGGCTATCTTCTTTTTCTGGAAAATATCTGGAAGGGGAAACCCGGCGTGCCCTATATCGTCGTAGCCTCCAGCAAATTTTCCTATGAGGAGACGGCGGCCAGGCTGAACCAGCATATCCCCGAGCTTGACATTAAAGGAGTGATCCTTCAGGCGGACGAGGCGGTGCTTGTGGAGAACCGCCTGAATATACGTATCCCGATCATTGACGAGGTCCGCCATATCAGCCGCGTGCCGGAAGGCAAGCTGGCTGCCATAGAAGTAGCGCTTCCGGGTACAAGCATCCGGATGCTGAGCAATCCTTACGGGATCGCCACACTTCTGGGTCTGAACGCCCAGGAGACCAGGATGGTGACTCCTATTGCCAAAAGCCTGATCGGTAAACGGAGCGCGGTAGTGATCCGGACGCCCAACGGGAATGTCCGGGAAAACATCCTTCCCGCCGGGGAGATTTTTATCCACGGAGAGAGGGAGGAAAAGGTGAATATTGACGCCGGTGCGGATGAGATCATGGATACAATGCGCCGGGCGGGGGAGATCAGAGATATTGACGGACAGCAGAACACCAATGTGGGAAACATGTTCCGCAGGATCCGGACCAGTATGACCGACGTGGCAAGTTCGCAGGATCAGGACGTACGGATCACAGACATTCTTGCTGTGGATACTCTGGCCCCGGTAGAAGTTTCAGGTTCTCTTGCCGGAGAAACCTGTATGGAAAAAGCGGTGGGAATCGCCGCAATGGTAAAAACACAGCATCTTCCCATGCAGAAGATTGCTGAGAAACTGGAAGAGGAACTTCATGTGAAGGCTGTGGTGGCCGGGGTGGAGGCTGTAATGGCTTCCCTCGGAGCAATGACCACGCCGGGAACACAGCTTCCTCTCGCTATCCTGGATATGGGAGGCGGATCCACAGACGCCGCCATCCTGGAACCGGACGGAAGTGTGAGGACCACGCATCAGGCAGGAGCCGGAGAGCTGGTTTCTATGCTGATCCAGACGGAACTTGGACTGGAAAGCCGCGCGGTGGCGGAACAGATCAAGAGATATCCCATGGGAAAAGTGGAGAGTCTGTTTCATATGAGACTGGAGAACGGTTCCATGCGTTTCTTTGAAGAGTCCATCGATCCCCGGTATTACGGGCATGTGGTACTGCTGGCGAAGAACGAGATGATCCGGATAGAGGAAGATATCCCCATGGAGAAGATTCTTGAGGTCCGCAGGGAGGCAAAGCGCAAAGTGTTCGTCCGCAACGCGGTACGCGCCCTTGCTCATGTTGCACCGGATCACGATCTGAAAAAAGTGCCGAATGTAGTTCTTGTGGGAGGCTCTGCGGAGGATTTCGAGATTCCGGAGATGCTCACGGAAGAACTGGCGGAATACCGCATCGTATGCGGCAGAGGAAACATCCGCGGAACAGAGGGCCCCAGAAATGCGGTTGCCACCGGCCTTGTAATGTCATACCTGACCGGGAATTAAGTCAGGAGGATAGACAATGGTTGTAAACAAACCCACGATCAATATCTATACAAGGGAGCCCGATGAAGATCTTCTTCGGGAAATCTGCGCCGGAATCGAGGAAGAGGGAGTCCTTTATGAGATTCACCCGGGTAAGGGTGATCTGGACGATCTTGCCTATGAGGCGGCGAAGGAATCCATGCTGGGTTCCGGGATCGGAATTTTCGGACAGCGGGTCGCCATGCAGATGGCGAGGCTTCCCAAAGGAAAAAATGTATTTGAACTGAATGCGCCGCGGTTCTGGCAGTGCCGGAATATAGGTTCCAACAGCGCCAGAGCGGTGAAAAAAATGCCTTTCAAACCTGTTCACGGACAGGAAGGAAACATGTAGACCTTCAGGAGATAGCCATTATGAACATTTACACAAAAAACGGAGATAAAGGCACCACAAACCTTATCCATACGAAAAATGTCTCCAAGTCAGACGACCGTATCCAGCTTGTGGGAACTATTGACGAGCTGACAAGTCATCTGGGACTTGTAAAGACCATGCTGGAAGACGCGGATGCCGTTCATATGCTGGAAAGTATTCAGGAACATCTGATTACAGTGATGGCAGGCGTGGCTGATCCTTATAGCAGAGACTACAAAACATCCGATGACAAGACGGAGGTTCTGGAGCAGGAGATCGACAGACTGCAGACACTGTATCAGCAGCCGAAAGAATTTAAGTTTGTTCTCCCGGGTCAGTGCCGTCTTTCGGCGGAGATTGATATTGCCCGTACTGTGGCGCGAAGAGCGGAGCGCGCGCTGGCGCTGGTCAGCGTGAAGTTCGGCGCGGACAACGGGGCAAAGAAATATATGAACCGTCTGGCGGATTATCTCTATGTTCTTGCCAGATATACAGACGCACAGGCGGCGGGCAAAGCAGCGAAACCGAAAGCGGCTCCTGCAGCCGGCGGAAACGGAGCGGGAATGAGAGAAACTGAGAGCAGTACGGCAAATGAAGCGGTGATCCAGGAAGTCCTGAAGAGGATCGGAATCCAGGGAAGGATCAGTCTGGACAGCGCGAAGAGGCTGATCGAGAAAATCGAAAAAGAGGCAGAACGCAGAGGGAAAAAAGCCGTGATTGCAGTCTGCGGTCCGGACGGGAACCCCATTGCGGTCCATGTGATGGACGGGGCTTTTCTGGTAAGCTTTGACGTGGCTACAAAGAAAGCCTATACGTCAGTGGCTGTCAAGATGTCCACCAAAGAGCTGAGCGCCCTTGCCCAGCCGGGAGGAACTTTCTACGGAGTAGATAAGATGGACGGCGGAAAGATCGTGATCTTTGCCGGCGGCGTCCCTTTGAAAGTGGGAGATACCATTATCGGCGGTCTCGGCGTCAGCGGCGGCACAGGCGAGGAGGACCACAGCCTTGCGGAGTATGGTCTCTCCGTGCTGCATGAAGTTCTGTAGATTTCAGCGGTACAGCGGTAATCATTGAATAAAGTACCTTCAGGGAATCACACCTGCTTATATTTGCAGGAAGTGATTCCCTTTTTATTTTATAGAACCCCTCTTTATATCAGCATGCCTCTAGATTTGGATTTCTAATGGAACAGAAACGTCCCGCGACAGCAAAAAATTGCATAACACCAGGATGCAAAAAGATAAAAAATTCAAGAGTATGAACAAAAATTTCTATAGGATGACAGGGAATAGAATGCTAAGATAGAACCATCAAAAAACCGAAAACAAAAGGAGAGAAGGAGGTTAAAAAAAATGAAAATGAAAAGAAAACTTGCCGTTGCGATGACAATGGCCCTTGCGGGAAGCACGCTGTTCTCTGTCCCAACTCAGGCGGAAGAGAAAACGAAGCTGACACTCTGGCATATCCAGACAGGAACCATGGCGAGCTGTCTGGAAAACAGCGCAAAGCGTTTTATGGAAGAAAATCCCCAGTATGAAGTTGAAGTCGTTCAGATGCAGAACGATTCCTACAAACAGAAATTATCCATGGCCATGAGCGCAGGAGAAACTCCGGATATTTATATCCACTGGGGCGGATCTTCAATGATCGACTACGTAGAAGCAGGCCAGTGCGCGGATCTTACAGAGTTCATGGAGAAAGATAATTACAAAGACCAGTTTGTGGACGCCGGAATTGAGCAGTGTACATATGACGGAAAAATATATGCGATGCCCGTAGAAAATATTTCCGTGGCCGGAATTTTCTACAACAAAGATATATTTGAGGAATATGACCTGGAAGAACCGGAAACTCTCACAGAACTGGAAGCTATCTGCGATAAGCTGGTAGAAGAAGGCATAGCGCCGTTTGCACTGGCAAATGCTACAAAATGGACGGGATCCATGTACTATCAGTATTTTGCAACCAGAAAAGGAGGACTGGAACCCTTCCAGAATGCGGCGGCAGGAACAGGAAGTTTTGAAGATGAAGCTTTTGTTTATGCAGGTGAGAAAATCCAGGAATGGGTTGACAAAGGATATTTCAACGAAGGTTTCAACGGTATGGACGACGACAGCGGACAGGCAAGACAGCTGTTCTATACCGGACAGGCTGCCATGGATCTGATGGGCTCCTGGTTCCCGGGAACTGTGCTTGGAGAGAATCCTGACTTTATCGATCATGTGGGCTTCTTCCCCTTCCCGACATTAGAGGATTCAGAGGTGGATCAGACTCTGTGTGTAGGAACTGTTGGCGACAACCTGTATTCAATTTCCGAAAACTGCGAAGACAAGGAAGGCGCTTTCAAACTGCTCCAGAGCCTTCTGGATGAAGAGGCACAGGTAGAACGTAAAAGCTTTGGTAAGATCGTTCCTCTGAAAAACTTTGAAGCTGAGGATGAACTGACACAGGAAATTCTGGATACTGTAAACGCTGCGGCGGGCATCCAGTTATGGTATGACCAGTATCTTCCGTCAGAAGTTGCAGAAGTGCATAAATCAACCTCTCAGGAAATTTTCGGAAATCTGATCACGCCTGAGGAAGCAAATAAAGAAATGCAGCAGGCAATGCAGGATTATCTTGCGAAAGCTGAATAGTAATAGTCATAACAGAGAAACCACTGCACAGGAAGCACAGCAGGACTGTGTAGTGGTTTCTTTTCGTTAAAGGGGGTAAAAACATGCAGACAGGAAATTCTCTGGTGAAGAAAAGAGAGAAAGAAATCCGAAAAGTATCAGCAGTATTTTTGATTCCGGCCTTACTTTTTATAGCTGTTTTTATTATCTATCCGATCTTTAATTCCTTTCAGACCAGTTTGTATGAGTGGAATGGAATCACTGCAGGAAAGAAATTTATTGCGTTAGACAACTGGAAAGAACTGATCGGGGACAAAACGTTCCGGAAAGCCTTTGGAAATAACCTGATCGTTATGGTTCTTTCGATTGTGATCCAGATGCCCATTGGTATGGCGCTTGCTACTTTTCTGGATCGCCTCGGCAGAAAAGGAACTGTTTTTAAAGTCTTATGGTTTGTTCCCATGCTGATGTCCTCCGTGGCTATCGGATATCTGTTTAAATACGCTCTCGATGCCAATACAGGACTGGTCTCCACTATTTCCCGCATGTTCGGAGGGAAAAATATTGACCTTCTGGGAAATCCGAACACGGCGCTTATTACTATCACAGTTGTAATCTGCTGGCAGTTTATCCCGTTTTATATGGTATATTATATGGCGGCTTACAGCGGTCTGCCGGGAGACGTATATGAAGCGGCGATTATTGACGGAGCCACCAGAAGCCAGTATTTCTGGAAAGTAGCGCTTCCGATGATGAAACCGTCGATCAAGAGCGCGATCATCCTGTCAATGGTTGGTTCTCTGAAATATTTTGATCTGATCTATGTTATGACAGGAGGCGGCCCGGGAGACGCGTCTGAATTGATGGCAACTTATATGTACAGTAACGCGTTTGAATCATACCGTATGGGATATGCGTCCGCGATCGCATCCGGTATGTTTATCCTGATCACTGTGATCTCGCTGATCACCATGCGTCTGATTAATGGAAAGGAGGAAGTTTGATCATGAAAGAAGAATCAAAGGTAAAGAAAATCACAGTTAAGCTGGTTGTATGGGCTCTTGTGCTGTTCTGGTGCGTAGTCAGCTTCCTTCCTTTTTTCTTTATGGTAATGGCGACATTCAAAGAGCAGTTTGAACTTTTGATGGGAGGCGTGTTTAAACTTCCCGAAAAGCTGTACCTTGATAATTACATTGAGGTGTTTACGGGAAATATCTGGAATTATCTGAAGAACAGTGTGATTGTTCTGGTGATCTCCCTGACGGTGCTTTTGTTTATCAGCGCATGTGCTTCCTATCCGTTATCCAGATTCAAATTTAAACTGAATAAACCGATCTACAGCCTTATCGTGGCCTGTATGTCAGTTCCTATTCATGTAACGCTGCTGCCAATCTTTCTTATGGCGGTAAGGACCAACTTTTATGATTCTATCTGGGCGCTGATCGGACCGTATATTGCCTTTAATCTTCCGATATCAATATTTATCCTGGTAACATTTATGCAGGGTATTCCAAAGGAACTGGAAGAAGCGGCAGAAATTGACGGATGCGGAAAATACCGTATGTTCTGGTCCATTATGTTTCCGCTGGTTAAACCGGGACTTGCGACGCTCGCTATCTATAACAGCGTAAATATGTGGAATGAATTCAGTTTTGCCCTGACACTGACGCAAAGCGCGGAGAACAGGACCCTTCCACTTGCGATCTGGGAATATCAGGGGCAGTATGCAATGAATGTTCCTATGATTATGACAGTGCTTGTCGTTTCTGTACTTCCAATGATCATAGCGTTTATTTTCGGACAGGACAAACTGATCAAGGGTATGATGGCCGGTGCGGTAAAAGGCTGAAAATACAGAAAAACTTCCATTGCTGTCCCTTCGGATATATAATTAAGTCAGTTATATGAAAGAAATGTGCGCGACAGAGCCCAGCCATGACGCGGGAAGAAGCGATTGCGCT
>DSLMC04103__coassemble_330_pt1 | contig 52210 bp, 41 predicted proteins | sample DSLMC04103__metabat2_low_PE_036 | metagenome-assembled genome bin DSLMC04103
AATCGTATTCCACCAGACCATAGGATCCTGCTCAGCCCATCCTACCTCAGGAAAAAAAGTTTCCCACTTTTTTTCCCGCTCATATTTCAGATTCCCCAAACAGTCACTCACGGCAATCCTCACACCCTGTGTTCCGGTATCAATCCCCATAAAATACGATTCCATATCTGACCTCCATATTTTTGGCTGAACTTGTGGATTCCTTTACATTTTAGGAACTTTTGTTACTTATTGAATATCATTTGTTTATATATGAATATTATCAGAAACTATGATAATTGTCAATCATCATTTGTTCCTTTGCACAATTTTTTGTATGTATTATTTGTTCTTCTCATTTAATCTGTCTTATTTTTATCAATCACCTTTAAAGATCTCCAAAAAAGTTATATAATTTATTATTATATACATGATTTTTTATGCATTTTTTCGTATTAATAATTAGACCAGGCTTCATTTACGATTAATTTATATCCTTTAGTGTATAACCTGATATTTCTTGACAAAAGAAGTATATAAATGGCATGATATATTTAAAGCAGCTAAATCAAATGGCACTATAGGCTGATCCCTCGTATTTCTTGCGGTTTAATTTACCGCGTGTTATAATATTTTGGGAAAAAAAGGAAAGTGTATGAATTATGAAAGATTACAAACGCATTGAATTGCTTGTAAAAGTAGCCAAACTATATTATGAAAACGACTTTAGCCAGGAGCTGATCGCCCGGAAACTAAATCTGTCCAGGCCATATATTTCCAAACTTCTTAACGAAGCAAAAGAGCAGGGAATTGTACGTGTTCAGGTTGTCGATCCTCTCAGCACCGAATCTCCCCTCGAGCAGAAACTCCGCGAACGTTTTCATCTGAAAAAAGCACAGATTGTAGCTACTGCAGATGGACCGGTATCATTACAGCGGCTTGGTCAGGAAGCAGCACGTTATCTTGATTCCATTGTTAAAGACAATGATATTATCGGCGTTTCATGGGGTTCTACTATCTATGCCTGTTCCCAGGCTCTCGTTCAGCGCAATAATCTTGATAATGTAGTAGCTGTACAATTATGCGGAGGTGTGAGCAACCCAAATAAAAACACTTTTGCAACTGAAATCGGCAGTAATTTTTCTGTTTCGCTGGGTAGTGTTTCTTATACTCTTCCCTTGCCTGCAGTAGTAGATTCCAAGCGAATGAAGGATATTGTCCAAAAAGATCATAATATCGCAAAAATAATTCAATACGGATATGATGCCAATATCGCTCTGATCACAACCGGGGCATTCGGACAAAAAAGCGCCCTTGTTCATGCCGGTTATATCGGTCATGATGAAATGAAGCTACTGGCCGAAAGAGGCGCTGTGGGAGATATTTGTTCACATCTTATTGACATTCATGGAAATATCTGCGACCGCGACCTTGACGAACGTACAATTGCTGTTCCTCTGGAAGAAATAAAAAAGAAATCCTACCGTATCTGCGTCGCCCAGGGACTCAGCAAAGTGGATTCCATGCTGGGAGCTTTAAATGGCGGCATCGTCAATGTACTGATCACCAGCGAAGAAACCGCTAACATGATATTAAGACAGGACGACTATATGAATCCATGAAAAAAGACCGTTGTACCATTTATTGGTACTTCGGTCTTTTTTTGAATCATTTTTTTGAATCATTTATTTTGCGTAATAGGCATCCATAAAGACTTTCTGCACATCTACAAGCGTTGCTTCTCTGGGGTTTTCCGGCATTCCGGTATCATCCAGAGCATGCAGTGAAAGTGTAATTACATCAGCAGGTTTAAATGCAGTTTCAGACAGTTTCGGTATCTTCATTCTGCGTGCCATTCCCTCAATATATGCAATCGCCGCATTAGATGCCTGATCTGCTGTCATACCGGCAATATTAACCCCCAATGCTTTTGCAATATCTGCATATCTCTCTTTGCATGCAGGCGTATTGTATCGCATAACATGCGTCAACAAAATTGCATTGGCTACTCCGTGAGGAGTGTTATAAAATCCTCCCAGTTGATGTGCCATTGCATGAACCATTCCCAGTCCTGCATTGGAAAAAGCAAGTCCGCCCATATATTCAGCCCAGCACATATCAGTACGTGCTTCTATATTGTGTCCGTCCTGATATGCTTTCTCAAGAGATTTTCCAACAAGTGATACAGCCTCTAAAGCAACACCGTCCGTATATGGAAAATGGGATTTTGCCACATAAGCTTCGATTGCATGAGTCAGTGCATCCATTCCTGTCGCAGCAGTCAGAGCCGGCGGCATATCCACCATAAGTTCAGGATCGTTAAGAGCCAGATAAGAAAGGCAATTGGCATCTACCATTAACATTTTGCTTTTCTTTACTTCATCAGTAACTACATAAGCCCTTGTCACTTCTGACCCTGTGCCGGCTGTTGTATTAATTGCAATGAGTGGAACTCCGGCCTTTTTAGATTTATCAAGTCCGTTATAATCTTCTATTTTTCCGCCATTATTGGCAAGAATACTAATTGCTTTAGCCACATCCAGCGGAGATCCCCCGCCGATTCCGATCAGATAGTCGCAGCCTTCCCTGTCATATACTGTTTTCGCTTCATTAACAATTGATACAGTAGGATTAGGCTTTACGCCTGCATACAACGCATAACTTTTGCCGGCTCGTTCAAGCACATCTGTTACTTTCTTAACAGTTCCTATCTTCAATAATCCCTCATCTGTTACAACAAGGGCCTTTGCTCCTGAAATATTGTCTATGTAACGGGGTATTTCATTAATACAGCCTTTCCCGATTATCGTATGGGCCGGCTGGTATAATTCTCGATAACCATTCATATTTAGACCTCCATGAATACATAAAATTAGGAACAAATGATATTCTGCATGATACTTATGTTCATACTAACATAGAAAAAGTAAAAAGTCAATTTTCTGTTGACAGACGTTCTCGGTTCCGGCTGGAGGGACTTTTATCTATTCAATTGTTACTGTTGATATAGTTCACCAGGCCGCCTGCCTGAATGATCTTCTGCATGAATTCCGGAAAGGCCTGGCCTTTGAATTCCGTGCCTTTGGTGCGGTTATAGATCATGCCGCTGTCGAAATCCACTTCCACCTCGTCGCCGTCTTCGATTCCCCGGCTTGCCTCAGCGCACTCGATGATGGGAAGTCCGATGTTGATGGCGTTTCTGTAAAAAATCCTGGCAAATGTCTCCGCGATCACACAGCTTACGCCGGCCGCCTTGATGGCGATGGGCGCATGCTCTCTGGAAGAACCGCAGCCGAAGTTCTTGTCGGCTACGATGATATCGCCTTTGTGCACCTTATGCACGAAATCCTTGTCGATGTCCTCCATACAGTGTGTCGCCAGTTCTGCGGGATCTGAGGAATTCAGATATCTCGCAGGGATGATCACATCTGTGTCCACATTATCTCCGTATTTAAATACTCTGCCTTTTGCCTGCATTGTTTTATTCCTCCTTATAATCCCAGTTCTTCCGGTACGGAAATCTTTCCGGTCACTGCGCTGGCCGCAGCCACCGCCGGGCTCGCCAGATAAACTTCTGAATCCACATGTCCCATACGTCCTACGAAGTTACGGTTGGTTGTGGAGATACATCTCTCTCCCGCAGCCAGGATTCCCATATAGCCTCCCAGGCACGGGCCGCAGGTAGGCGTGCTGACAACGGCTCCCGCCTCGATGAAGATCTTCAGAAGTCCCTCTTCCATTGCCTGAAGGTAAACTGCCTGCGTAGCCGGGATCACGATACAGCGGACGCCCTTATGCACTTTGCGCCCTTTCAGGATCGCAGCCGCGGTTCTCAGATCATCGATACGTCCGTTGGTACAGGAACCGATCACAGACTGATCCACAGCCACCTCTTCTGTGATCTCGCTGATCGTCTTCGTATTCTCCGGAAGATGCGGGAACGCGATGGTAGGTTCGAGAGCGCCAAGATCGATGGTATACTCAGCGTCATATACGGCGTCCTCATCCGCTTCATACACTTTATAGGGACGTCTGGAGTGTTCTTTCATATAAGCCTCGGTCAGCTCGTCCACCGGGAAGATCCCGTTCTTTCCGCCTGCTTCAATGGCCATATTGGCAATGGTGAAGCGGTCGTCCATGGAGAGATTTTTGATTCCCTCTCCCACAAATTCCATTGATTTATAGAGAGCGCCGTCAACGCCGATCATGCCGATAATGTGCAGGATAACGTCTTTGCCGCTGACCCACTTCTTCGGTTTGCCTACAATATTGAATTTAATCGCCGCAGGAACCTTGAACCACGCCTTGCCTGTAGCCATACCGGCCGCCATGTCCGTACTTCCCACTCCTGTGGAAAAAGCTCCCAGCGCGCCGTATGTACAGGTATGGGAGTCCGCGCCGATGATCACGTCTCCGGCAACAGTAAGACCTTTTTCCGGAAGAAGGGCGTGTTCGATTCCCATCTCCCCCACGTCGAAGTAATTGGTGATATCGTGGCGGCAGGCAAACTCTCTCACACACTTACAGTGCTCTGCGGATTTAATGTCCTTATTCGGGATAAAATGGTCCATCACCAGGGCGATCTTATCCTTGTCAAACACTGTCTTCACTGTCATTTTATCCATTTCATGAATCGCTACCGGAGATGTGATATCGTTTCCCAGGACCAGATCCAGGTCCGCTTCGATCAGCTGTCCGGCTTCCACATGATCCAGGCCTGCATGAGCGGCCAGGATCTTCTGCGTCATTGTCATTCCCATGATTATTTCCTCCTGAAACTTTTGCTTCTATACTATTGTCATTATAGCACTTTCATTGTTATAATGCTAATACATATTATTCATATTTATTATGCTTATAAGTTATATTAAAGGAGGCGTTTTTTATCCATGCAGGAGAATCTGTCTTTGTATTATATATTCTATGTCGCCGGAAAAACCGGAAATATCTCCAGAGCCGCCAAGGAGCTGTTCATCAGCCAGCCGGCTGTAAGCCGCGCTGTCCAGAAACTGGAGGACAGCCTCGGCACGACGCTTTTCAAACGGAATTCCCGGGGCGTGATCTTCACTCCGGAAGGGAAGCTGCTTTTTGAAAAACTGAAGGACGCTTTTGCCCTTGTAGCAGAAGGAGAGGAAGCGGTTATGCACAGCAATATGCAGCAGATCCCTCATCTCCGTCTCGGGACCAGTTCCACTCTCTGCAGATACGTGCTGCTCTCCCATCTGAAGCCTTATATTTCCTCTCATCCGCAGGTAAGGATCAATATCTCCTGCCAGTCCACATATCAGACCCTTCAGCTTCTGGAAGAGGACCGGCTGGATCTCGGACTGATCGGACGGCCGGATAAGCTTCACGGATACTATTTTCATCCGCTGATGCACATCAACGATACTTTTGTGGCCACCAGCCAGTATCTGGCGAACCAGCAGTCGCTGTATCCGGATACCTCTTTGTACCAGACCGCCACTTTTATGATGCTGGATGAAAAAAACATCACCCGCCAGACCATCAATTCTCTTCTGAAGGAACACCATATTGAACTGAATCATATCCTGGAAGCCACTTCCATGGATCTGTTAATCCAGTTCGCGAAAATAGGTCTGGGAATTGCCGGCGTGGTAAGACAGTTCGTGGAGCAGGAGCTTCGTGAAGGAAGCCTTGTGGAAGTCGCCGCAGGATTCGACTTTCCCGCCAGAGAGATCGGGTTTGTATGCCGGAAGAATCATGCAGATTCGCCGCTGCTGAAATATTTCTTTTCTGAAATCTGAAAAACACCTGCCGGAAAACCGGCAGGTGTTCTGCGTTTGAGTATCGCTCCTTTCGGGAACCTCAAACTCCGCTTCGCTACGTTTGAGTATCGCAAAATTTATGGCTGCGCCATAAATTTTGCTTAATTATTGATCAGTTTGTCTTCGCCGTTCCAGCTGTACAGCTTACGGATCTCTTCGCCGACGATCTCTGACGGATGCTCTGCTGCAAGCTTTCTCATAGCTTTGAAGTGAACCTGGCCGCCTGCGGAGGACATGTCAAGCAGGAAGTCTTTCGCGAATGTACCGTCCTGGATGTCTTTCAGGATCTGCTTCATTGCTTTCTTGGTATCCTCGGTGATGATCTTCGGTCCGGTGATGTAATCGCCGTACTCGGCTGTATTGGAGATAGAGTATCTCATTCCTGAGAATCCTGACTGGTAGATCAGATCTACGATCAGTTTCATCTCATGGATACACTCGAAATATGCGTTTCTCGGATCGTATCCGGCTTCACACAGAGTCTCGAAACCAGCCTGCATTAACGCGCATACGCCGCCGCAGAGAACAGCCTGCTCGCCGAAAAGGTCTGTCTCAGTCTCTGTACGGAAGGTTGTCTCCAGAAGGCCTGCTCTTGCCCCGCCGATAGCGAGTCCGTATGCCAGAGCCTTGTCCAGAGCCTTGCCTGTATAATCCTGCTCTACAGCCACCAGACAGGGAGTACCCTTGCCTGCCTGATATTCGCTTCTTACTGTGTGGCCGGGAGCCTTGGGAGCGATCATGGTAACGTCTACGTTCTTCGGAGGAACAATGCATCCGAAATGGATATTAAAGCCGTGAGCGAACATCAGCATGTTGCCCTCTTCCAGGTTCGGCTCGATATCTTTCTTATAGAGTTCAGCCTGCTTCTCATCATTGATCAGGATCATGATAATGTCAGCCTGTTTTGCAGCCTCTGCCGCCGTATATACTTCGAATCCCTGTTCTTCCGCTCTCTTCCAGGATCTGCTTCCCTCATATAAGCCGATAATAACATGGCATCCTGACTCCTTTAAGTTCAGCGCGTGAGCATGTCCCTGGCTGCCGTAACCGATAATAGCGATGGTCTTGCCGTCCAGTAAACTTAAATTACAGTCTTCCTGATAAAAAATCCTGTTTGCCATTCTTGTTTCCTCCTAAGCTTCTATAAATTTTTTCATAATATATCGTTAAGGGATCGTCTCCCCTAGCAAACCTGTCTGATGATTCCCCTCATGGAAACCATCCTTCATCCGGCTTCTTCCGGATCAGAGATATGTAATGTCCGAGTTTCCTCTGGAAAGTCCTGTGATGCCTGTTCTGGCCAGCTCCAGGATCTCGTAATCGTCAAGAAGGTTGATGAAAGCGGTCATCTTGCTCTTGCTCCCCGTCATTTCGATCACAAGGGATTCCTTGCCCACGTCGATAATGTTGGCCCGGAAAATATTGGCGATTGTGATCACGCCCTCTCGCTCCTCCGGTTTCACCGCAACCTTAACCAGAACAAGCTCCCTGCTGACGCTGTTGTCCGGTTCCAGAACCTTGATGTCCCGCACATCCACCAACTTCTCCAGCTGTTTCTTGATCTGATCCAGGATCAGCGCGTCTCCGCTGCATACAACGGTAATCCTGGTAAAACGCTTATCCGCAGTCGCGCCGGCGCTGATACTGTCTATGTTGTAGCCTCTCCGGCTGAAAAGTCCGGAAATCCGGCTCAGCACACCCGAGGTATTATCTACTAACAGCGATAATATTCTCTGCTGCATAACCCACCTGCTTTCAACACTTTAATCTTGTAACATGTAAAACATCTACATGAATATCATTATAACAACATTCGCTGTTTTGTCAATGTTAAAATATCTGATTTCTTCCGAAAAAAGCTGTCCCGTTCAGAATACAGTCTGCACCAGGATCATATAGAGAACCGTACCTCCCGCTATGGAAAGAAGCATCTGTCGTTTCCAGAGATGAAGAGCTACAACCGCCGCTATGGCGATCAGCTCCGGGATCCCATGGCTTCCTTTCAGAAAACTGACATTTTTCAGGCAGTAAACTATCAGAAGTCCGAATACTGCCGGTGGAAGCGCTCTTCCCAGATACTGTATGTACCGCGGCGTTTCTCTTCCCGCCGGAAAGAGAAAAAAGGGAAGAAATCTTGTCAGCATGGTTCCCAGTACCACCGCCGCTACTGTTATGATCTGCTGTGTTACCGTCACCTGAGCCCCTCCTCTCTTTTTTCCACTGGTTTTCTCAATAGTGTAAGCATCATAAGCATGGCCGCCATGGAAGGGATTATGAAATTATCCGCCCCGAATATCCACAGGCAGAGAAGAGAAATCCCCAGCCCAAGAAGAGCGCTGATGTGCTGCCGGTCTTTCAGCCACTGTTCCAGAAAGATCACCGTAAACATGGCAGTCATCACAAAATCAAGTCCCTCTGTATTGAAATGAATGAGAGAGCCGAAAATTCCGCCAAGTGTGGAACCTGAAAACCAGTAAAAATGATTCAGAAGCGTTACAAAGAACATGAACCATCCTCTGTCCACATCCGGCGGAATTTTCGCCGTATAATTGATGGAAAAACTTTCATCGCACATACCGAAGATCAGATAAAGCTTTTTCAGCCCTGTCCCGCGGAATTTATCCAGCATGGAAATTCCGTAGAACAGGTGTCTTGCGTTGATCATCAGCGTCATCAGAAACGCCTGGACAGGATTAAAGCTTCCCAGAAGCAGGTCCACAGTGATAAACTCCATGGAGCCCGCAAAGATCGTTATACTCATAAGCATGGGATACAGGAAACTGAATCCCGATACGTTCATATAGATCCCGTAGGTCATACCCAGGAACCAGAATCCCGCAAAGATCGGGATCGTATAGGGAAATGCCGCTTTGAAGGCTTTTTTTATGCTGTTCTGTTTCGTCATCTTCCGTTCATTTCCTTTGCCTCAGTTTTACACCAGATATTTATTACGCAGAGCTTCTATTGCCTTTGGTGTCAGATATAGAGCTTTTTTCAGGAATTTGTCCACCGTACCGTAATCCTCCTCGATGGTATCGAAAACCGTATCCAGGTATTCGCCCTTGACTTTATACAAAAGGCGGATCTTATCCATAATCGTGCTGTCCACAATTGTTCTGGTCTCCATATAGCGGACCATATGCTGCATTTCTTCTTCCATGTAGAGGTTTGTTTTCATATAGTCCTCACGGATCGTATCCCGGGGTATTCCCAGGGCGCACAGAAGTATCGCCGTACCTACGCCGACACGGTCTTTGCCCGCGCTGCAGTGCCACAGGACCGCCCCCTCCTCATGATGAAGAAGTATATCGATGAACTGCGCGTACTGTTTGATACAGAACGGATCGCGGATAAAACTCCGGTACTGTTTATGTATCACCTCATCCGGAACAGGATCGAAATGAATGATCATATCCGGAATACTTACAGGTTTCGTAATCCCCCTCGTCTCATCATCCAGAATCGTGATCTCATGAATTTTCGCTCCTGGTATCCTCGTGTCCGGTTTATCCGTTATTTCTCTTTTTGATCGGAAATCTATCACCTCTGTAAGATGATAATCCAGCCGGAGCACATCCTGATCTGCAATAGATACATGATACAGCTCGCCGCTTCGCAGAAGATGTCTGGGAAGGATATATCTTCCGTCTTCCGCCATCAGCGCGCCCAGATCTCTTGTATTGGGAAGACTCTGGAGCGGAATCCTGCTGCCTTTTGGAAATCCTGTGACTATATTCGGATTCAACGCCCGCAGAAGCTGGATGCAGTCTCCGATCTCTCTTTCGGTCATCTCGAATTTGTAACGTTTCCGTCGTTTTGTGACAACCACAAGACAGCTGGTGCTGATCTGTTTCTGTACGCCGCCCTCTACTCCTTCCCTGCGCTTGTAAACCCACAGGATATCTCTACAGGGAAGGTAGTTTGTCATCATATGTTTGGAAAAAATCAGACTTCCATCCTCAATTCTTATTTTTCCATATTTCACAGCTCTTCCTCCTGTTGCTCCGGCCATTCGTTCATCCGGAAATTTTTATTCGAAATCCGGCCGCTTTCCACCTCTCTGCTCTGAATAATCAGAATCTGAGCACCACTGCCTCATAAGCACGCAGTGTCAGTTCTTTCGCCGGCTGAAAATCGCTATAATTGGAGATCATTACATTCCCTTCTCTGTCTCTGAATTCTTCCGGAAGTTGCATTTTCCTGATTTCTTCAGTAAAATTACAGATTACAAGAAGCTTCTCATTATCCAGAGTCCTGGTATAGACATACAGACTCTCATCTTCCGGCATCAGAAGTTCATAGTCTCCGTAAACAATAACAGGGTTTTCGTGGCGGAGCCGGATCAGCTTCTGATAGTAATAAAATACAGAATCCTCTCTGCCCAGTTCCTCTCTGGCGTTGATCTCCGTATAATTGGGATTCACCATGATCCAGGGCGTGCCTTCCGTAAAACCGGCGTTCTCACTGTCGTCCCACTGCATGGGCGTGCGGGCGTTATCCCGGCTCTTGTATCGTAAATACCGCATCATGGTATCACTGTCAAAAACGCCCTGCCCCACCAGTTCGTGATAGGCGTTAATGCTCTCAATATCCCGGAAATCTTCCAGCGTGCGGAAAGGAACGTTCGTCATTCCCAGTTCTTCTCCCTGATATACGTAAGGAGTCCCCTGCATCATGTGAAGACAGGTCGCCAGCATTTTGGCCGACACTTCCCTGTACTCAGGGGAATCGTTGCCCATCCGCGAAAGCATTCTCGGCTGGTCGTGGTTACACCAGTAAAGGCTGTTCCACGCCTTTCCGGCAAGAGACGTCTGCCACTTCGTCAGAACCTTCTTCAGCTCTGTCAGCTTTATCTTTCTCTCGTTCCACTTGAAGGTCTCTCCGCCGTCAAGATCCATGTGTTCAAACTGGAAGACCATATTTAATTCTTTTCCATCGAGGGAGGCGTATTTTTTCGCCTCTTCCACCGTTACGCCGGAACACTCTCCCACTGTCAGGAGATCGTATCTGGAAAGCACCCGGCGGTTCATTTCCTGAAGGTATTCATGCACATGCGGACCGTTGCATACATAGGGGCCGTAATCTCCGTATCCGTTCTTACCCACTTCTCCGTCAGGCAGTCCCGGCACTTTTGAGATCAGTGAGATCACGTCCATACGGAAGCCGTCGATCCCTTTCCGGCACCACCAGTCCATCATGTCGAAGACCTCGTCCCGCACTTTCGGGTTGTCCCAGTTGAGGTCCGGCTGTTTTCTGGAAAACAGATGCAGGAAATACATATCCGTCTGTCCGTCATACTCCCAGGCGGAACCGGAAAAACAGGATCCCCAGTTGTTCGGTTCTTTTCCGTTCTTTCCCTCCCGCCAGATATAATAATCCCGGTATGGATTGTCTTTTGATTTCCGGCTTTCCACAAACCAGGGATGCTCGTCGGAGGTATGGTTTACCACCAGATCCATAACGATCCGGATCCCTCTCTCATGAGCTGCCGCCAGCATTCTGTCGAAGTCTTCCATGGTCCCGAAATCTTTCATGATCCCCCGGTAATTGCTGATGTCATAACCGTTGTCGTCGTTCGGCGACTCGTAGACTGGAGACAGCCATATCACATCGATCCCCAGTTTCTTCAGATAATCCATTTTTTCTGTGATACCGTTAAGGTCTCCGATTCCGTCCCCGTTGCTGTCGTTAAAACTGCGCGGGTAGATCTGATAAACCACGGCTTCTTTCCACCATGTTCTTTCCATTTCCATTCTCCTTCATCTATGCTGCATTTGAGATTATGGCGGCGTCCGGCATCCCGGCCCGCCGCCTTATTTTATGCCTGAAACATTTCGCCGAATGTTTTTTTCTTCTCCACAGCCTCAGTTACCGCAGCCATCTTCGTCGTGTCTCCGATCAGGATCACTCCGCAGAGACGGTTGTTGAGAAAGTAGTATTTTTCGTACTGTTTGCGCCCCATATCTTTGAATTCTACGGTTCGGTAGATCAGATTGGGATTCTTACCGTTGTCGCCGATCGCATAGAGACTGGTATTCATACCGTTGAAGCTTAATCCTGCCGATACAGTCGTATAGGTGAGATTGTCTCCCGCCGCATTGGCTCCCGCCACTTTCCCCTGCTCCAGAGCCTGGGGCCAGATCGCATAATTAACGCCCTCATATTCCGCGCAGTCGCCGCAGGCGAAAATATCCTCGTCGTCTGTGGTCATTCTTTCATCCACGACCACGCCCCTAATGATCTTCAGACCTGCGTTCTGCGCTACCGCCGTGTTGGCGCGGACGCCGGCTGACACGATGACAAGCTCGGCCGGAAATTCCCGTCCGTCGGCAAGCTTCACGGACGAAACAGAGGTTTCTCCTTCTATAGAGGATATCTGTACCCCGGCATGGATCTCGATCCCGCATCCTGCGCTGATGGCGGTCAGCATCTCACTGGCGGAGGAATCCAGCTGGCGGCCCATGATCTGAGGCGCCGCCTCCAGTACGGTCACCTGCTTCCTGGCTCTTTTCAATTCCCAGGCGGCTTCCAGTCCCAGGACTCCGCCGCCGATCACAACCACATTATTCACCCGGTCCAGCATGCTTTCCAGCTTCTGGATATCCGCCATTCGCCGGATGGCGATCACTTCCGGCTTATCTGTTCCCGGAACGGGCGGAATGAAGCATTCGGAGCCCAGGGCGTAGATCAGTTTTGTATATTTCAGTTTCATATCTCCGGAAAGAACAACTTCTTTTTCTTTCCTGTCTATAGAGATCACTTCTTTATCAAGTAAAAGATGAATGTTGTTTTCTTCATACCAGGATTCCGGCTCTACCTGGATCTGCCCGGCGTCAAGCTCCGCCACCATGGATTTCGTAAGCATGGGCCGGTTGTATGTCACATAGGGCTCGTTGGAGATCATGATCACAGAGCCGGTAAGATCTCTTTCTCTGATGGCTTTCGCCGCGCTTAATCCCGCTGCCCCGTTTCCGATGATCACGTAAAAATTATCGGTATCTTTCCGGAAGCTGCTCTCTTCCATGTCTACAGGAACAAAATTCTCACTGCCCACGCCGCAGACAGGACAGATCTCCAGAGATGAATCGAAGATCGCTCCGCATACAAGACATTTCACAAGGGTGCGGGCGCCTTTCGCCTTCTTTGGATTTTCTTTTTCCTGAAGGATACAGCCGAAATTATAGCCGTATTCATAAGCGTCCAGAAGATTGTTCTCCGACGGTTTGAATCGGATCCTGAGCCCGTCCGTAACTTTCATCCTCAATTGTTTCAGCCGCTCCAGGATATGGGGCACTCCCTCTCCGCTCCATCCGTAGCTTCCGAAAGCGCTGGCGGTCTTTCCGCCGTGCGTGCCGGCGAACATCGCTGTGGTAAGATCCCAAATGGGTTTCAGGGCTTCTCCCACGATGGTGGGCGTGCCGAAAAGGATGCCGTCCGCGAATCCCAGTTCTTCCAGAACCTTCGCCTGATCCGCCTCCACCATGTCGTAGCTTCTCACGGCAATATCGCCGCTGTCTTTGATTCCTCTTTCGATTTCCTCCGCAATCCGCTTCGTATATCCGTATGCGCTCACATAAGGAATGATGACTGTTTTTTTCTTATTGGGATTGACAACGGTACACCAGTCCTCGTATGTGTTGTACATAAAATCAATCTTCTCATCGATCACCGGGCCGTGTCCGGGACAGATCATGGTGACATCCAGTTCCCGCACACGCGCAAGCGCATCCAGCATAAAAGATTTAAAAGGACCAATGATACAGTCGAAATAATATTTTGTTGCCCGCATATATCCCTCATGGTCCGTCACTCTGCTCGCAAGCACATCGTGAAATCCATAATGGGAGCCGAAGGAATCACAGGTCACCAGGATCTGCTCCTCCTCGATGTAGGTATACATGGTATCCGGCCAGTGAAGATTGGGCACCACAAGGAACCGTAGCGTCTTCCCGCCGATCTCCATAGTCTGATTATCCTGCACGGCGATAGCGGTAAAATCCCCGTTGACGATTTCTTTCAGAAAACCGACGGCGCATCCTGTAGCCACGATTTTCATCTGCGGGCTGTATTCCAGAAGTTTCCCGATACTTCCCGCATGATCCGGTTCCGTATGATCTACGATCAGGTAATCGATTTTCGTCACGTCGATGATCTCTTTCAGCTTATCCAGATACTCGTCAAAAAATTTCTCTTTTGCCGTCTCGAAAAGGACGATCTTATCTCCGGCTTTCCATACATAAGAATTATATGTGGTTCCAAATTCTGTATACATGATAATATCAAATACACGAAGATTGTCGTCCACGATGCCCGCCCAGTAAAATCCGTCTCTCAATTCCAGTGTTTTCATAGCCATCCCTCTCTTTCTGATAAAAATAGTTTTGTGTCACATCCGCGCCGGAGCCGCTTCAGATCAGTCCAAGCATCTCCAGGCCCTTCTGTATCCCGTCATGGAACATGTCGTCCGTCACATGATCCGCCAGATCTATGATGGCTTTCGAAGCGTTCCCCATGGCCACTTTTGTGGCGGCGTATTCAAACATGGACAGATCGTTGTTGCTGTCCCCGAATACGACCGTATCCTCACGGGGTATGTCAAAGATTCTGCAGACCGCGGCTATACCCACCGCCTTGTTGTATCCTTTGGGAACAAACTCTATGGTCGTTCCCACAAAAGAATTGTTTTCGTGGCGGATCACATCGTAATATTCCGACAGTTCCCTGCAGGCCTGTCCGTCGTTGCATCCTTCCCGCATTTTGGCGCTGATCTTGTTGATATGCATCTGCGACTCGTTTCCGCGGATGGGACGCCACTTTTCTCCCAGGGCCTCCGTGATCAGATCCCTGTACCAGTTCACCTCCGTGGTGTACTCGTCCATGTCATAGTACATAAAATCCGCGCCTTCCATAACGGGAACCAGACCGTATCTGCGGAGGATCTGCACGGATTTCTCCGCTACGTCTTCCGGCATCTCTTTGTTAAAAAGTCTCTGTCCGTTCTTTTCTATCGTCGCACCGCAGGCGCTGATCATCCCCGAAAAAGGGATCTGCTCCAGATACCAGGGTACGAACGCCCGGCTCCGCCCGGTGCACAGCCACGCCTCGTGACCGTTCTCCACCAGCCGGCGGATCGCTTCCAGCGCGCTTTCCGGAACTCCTTTTTTTATATCGCAGACAGTTCCGTCCGCATCAAAAAATACTGCTTTTTTCCTCATGTTTCCTCGTCTGTCTTTCCTTAAAATCAGTCTGTTTCCATTTTTCGTTATTATGGAAACTGTTCCTGTTTATTATACGTTATATTTTTTCTCAAGGCAACGAAATTCTGACATATCAGAGTATACATATGCAAAATGTAAAAAGTCCGCTGCACGGATGCAGCGGACTTTTTCTATTTACTTACAGCGCCTGGATCCTGCGGATGGCTTCCTGTGTATTCTCGTAGGAACCGAAAGCAGTGAGGCGGAAATATCCTTCTCCGGCGGCGCCGAATCCGGAACCCGGAGTTCCCACTACATGAGCTTTCTCCAGAAGATGATCAAAGAATTCCCAGGAGGTCATTCCCCGGGGCGTTTTCAGCCAGATATAGGGAGCGTTCACTCCTCCGGATACCGAATATCCGGCGTCCTTCAGCCCGTTGTAGATATAGTGGGCGTTGCGCATATAATAGGCGACCTGTTCTTTTAACTGTGCCTTGCCTTCCGGAGAATAAACCGCCTCGCCGGCCTTCTGCACAATGTAAGGCGCTCCGTTGAACTTGGTTCCATGGCGTCTCGCCCAGAGATCATGAAGACGGACTCCTTCCCGTACAAGATCCTTCGGAACCACGGTAAAACCAAGACGCACGCCGGTAAATCCCGCGTTTTTTGAGAAGCTGCGGATCTCGATGGCGCAGGTGCGCGCCCCGTCGCATTCATAGATACTGTGGGGAATGCCCTCTTCTGTGATATAAGCCTCATAAGCGGCGTCATAGATGATCACAGCGCCTGTCTTATTGGCGTAATCCACCCACTCCTGAAGCCTGTCCTTCGTGATGGCGGCTCCGCTGGGATTGTTTGGAAAACACAGGTAGATAAGGTCCGGCGTCTCTTTCGGAAGTTCCGGAAGGAAACCATTTTCTTCCAGGCAGGGCATATAGATTACCCCGTCGAAGTTCTCCATGTCTCTGTTATATTCGCCGGTGCGTCCCGCCATAACGTTGGTATCCACATATACCGGATATACCGGGTCGCAGACAGCTACTTTATTGTCAACGCCGAAAATCTCCTGGATATTTCCGGAATCGCTTTTGGCCCCGTCGGACACAAAGATCTCGTCAGCGGAGATATTGCAGCCTCTGTCGGCATAGTCGTTTTTCGCGATAGCGGTTCTCAGGAACTCATAACCGAGATCCGGGGCGTATCCGTGAAAAGTCTCCCCGTGCGCCATCTCGTCGACGGCTTTATGAAGAGCGTCGATCACTGCCGGCGCCAGAGGCTGGGTCACGTCGCCGATTCCGAGACGCACGATCTGATCCTGTGGATGCGCCTCCTGATAAGCGGCCACTTTCTTCGCTATATTGGAAAAAAGATAGCTTCCCGGTAATTTCAGATAATTTTTGTTGATTGTTGTCATACTAATTGTCTCGCCTGCTTTCTGTTTCTTTTTTCAGAGCCTCACGGACAGCGTCAGGACTGGCCTTTCCCTTCAGTTCCTTCATCATTTTTCCCACGAAAAATCCGAAGACCTTTTCTTTTCCGCCCAGAAGTTCGGCCAGCGGTCCCGGATTCTCATCCAGGATCCTTTTTACCGTGCTTTCAAGCAGTCCTTTATCTTCTACGATCTTCAGGCCCTTCTCTTCTATATATACTACAGGATCGATATCCCCGTCAAAGATTTTTTCAAAAACCTTTCTGGCGTTCTGGGGGCTTATTTCTTTTTTCTCCACCATAAGGATCAGGTCTGCAAGATGTTCCGGTGAAAAAGAAATATCCTCCGGAAGGATCTGTTTTTCTTTGGAAAGACGCAGCACTTCCCCCATAAACCAGTTTGCTGTTTTCCTGGGATTTTTGCAGAGCGCCGCGGTTTTTTCGAAAAGCTTTGCCAGACGGCTGGACTCTGTGAGGATCTCCGCGTCGTATTCCGAAAGTCCGTACTCCTTCTGATACCGCGGTATTTTCTCTTCCCGCATCTCCGGCTGTTCCTCCCTGATCCGGCGGATCCATTCGTCTGAAATATGAACCGGCGGAAGATCCGGATCCGGAAAATAGCGGTAATCCTTCGCATCCTCTTTGGAGCGCATGGCGTATGAAGACTCCTTGTTATCATCCCAGCGGCGCGTTTCCTGCACCACGTTTTTTCCTGCCTCAAGAAGTTCGATCTGGCGTTCTCTCTCCCCCTCTATGGCCCTTGTGATGGCCTTGAAAGAGTTCAGGTTTTTCATCTCTGTTCTGGTTCCGAATGTTTCGCTTCCCGCCTCACGGACCGACAGGTTTACGTCCGCGCGCATGGACCCTTCCTGGAGTTTACAGTCGGACACGCCCAGATACTGCATCATATGGCGCAGCTTCTCCAGATACGCCGTCACTTCCTCCGCGCTCCTCATATCCGGTTCTGAAACGATCTCAATAAGAGGGACTCCGCTTCTGTTATAGTCCACAAGAGAGCAGTCCTCCCACTCGTCGTGGATCAGCTTACCCGCGTCTTCTTCCATGTGCATCTCATGGATCCCGACTTTCTTTTTTCCGGCAGAGGTTTCAATCTCCACCCATCCATCGCGGCAGATCGGCAGGTAAAGCTGGGAAATCTGATAGTTCTGGGGATTATCCGGATAAAAATAGTTCTTACGGTCAAACCGGCACGTCTGATTTATCTTACAGTTGGCCGCGATACCGGCCTTCAGGGCGAACTCCACCACCTGACGGTTCAATACCGGAAGGGATCCCGGCATGCCCGTGCATACCGGGCAGGTATGGGTGTTGGGCGCTCCTCCGAATTCTGTGGAACATCCGCAGAATATCTTCGTCTTCGTGGCCAGCTCCACATGGACTTCCAGTCCGATCACTGTCTCATACTGTTTCATACTTCACCGTCCCCCTCGCTCTTTCAAAAGCCGCCGCGCAGCGGAACAGCTTTTTTTCTTCAAAACTGTTTCCGATCATCTGAATCCCTATGGGAAGGCCTTTGCTGTCCGTACCGCAGGGAACCGAGATTCCGGGAAGACCGCACAGGTTCACCGCCACCGTATAAATATCTCCCAGATACATGGCAAGAGGATCTTTCAGGCTTTCTCCCACGACGGGAGCGGTATGGGGAGCCGCCGGAGCCAGGATCACGTCGTACCGGTCAAAGGCGGCGTCGTATTCCTTTTTGATGAGAGCCTTTGTACGCAGCGCTTTCAGATAGTAGGCGTCATAGTATCCGGAGCTGAGTACAAAAGAGCCAAGCATGATCCTGCGCTTCACTTCCACGCCGAATCCTTCTGTCCTGGTCTTATAGTACATATCGTGGAGCCCTTCGTATTCCGCCGCCCGGAATCCGTATTTCACGCCGTCGAACCGCTCCAGATTGGAGCTGGCCTCCGCGCTGGCGATAATATAATACGCCGGTATCATATACTCTGTGGTCTTCATGGAGAAAAATTCCACAACGGCTCCCAGTTCTGTGAGGAGCTTCAGCGCATTCATAAAGGAGTCTTTTACTTCCGGATCAAGACCTTTCGCGAGAAATTCTTTCGGTACGCCGAATTTCATTCCCAGGATCTTCTCCTTCATCTCCGCGGAGAAATCCAGATCTTTTCTTTTCAGGGAAGTGCTGTCTTTGGGATCGTGCCCCGCGATCACTTCCAGAAGCGCGGCGCAGTCCGCCGCATCCTTTCCCACGGGGCCGATCTGATCCAGCGAGGAAGCGTACGCCACCAGGCCGTACCTTGATACGGTCCCGTATGTGGGTTTGATCCCCGTAACGCCGCAGAACGCGCTCGGCTGGCGGATGGAGCCGCCGGTATCGGAGCCGAGGGCAAGATACGCCTCCCCCGCCGCCACAGCCGCGCAGGAACCTCCGGAAGAACCGCCGGGCACATGGCCCGGATCCCACGGATTCCTGGTGATCCCGAAAGCCGAGGTCTCGGTGGTGCTTCCCATGGCAAACTCGTCCATGTTTGTCTTTCCGATCAGGATCATTCCGGCTTTTTCCATACGATCCGTTACCTCTGCATTATATTGGGGAACAAAGTCCGCAAGGATCCTGGACGCACAGGTTGTCTTTTTTCCTTTTACACAGATATTGTCCTTGACCGCCACGGGAACTCCCGCGAGCGGGCCGGTGTAAATGCCCTCCCGGATACCTTTCTCTACCGCTTTCGCACGGGCGAATGCTTCTTTTTTATACAGATCCAGGTAGGCGTGGATCTGCGGCTCTTTTTTTTCGATTGCGGAAAAAACTGTTTTTACGCCGTCAAGGACGCTGATCTGTCTCTGTCTGATTTTTTCCGCCAGCGCAAGCGCTGTCATTTTCTCGAGATCCGTCATTTCGTCCCTCCTATCGTCTTCGGCACCACATACTGCCCTTCCTTCACCTTAGGCGCGTTGGCAAGTATTTTCTCTCTGGAATCTCCGTTGACCACCGTATCCTCCCGAAACACATTTTCCTCTTCGAAAAGGTGGGTAAGAGGTTCCACTCCGTCTGTGTCCAGTTCATTAAGCTTGTCCACATAATCCAGCATTTTCTGCATATCTTCTCTTGTTTTTTCCCTGGTATTTTTATCCAGCGAAAGTTTTGCCAGGACACAGACATTATCCAGCGTCTCATCATCTATGATCTTTGCCATTCTACTGTTCTCCTTACTGCTCCGTTCCGTCGTACCGGAACATACTTCTTTTCCCGACAGTGAAGTCCTGTGTCAGTCCGCGTCAGGGCTCCAGCCTGCTCATATCTCTCGGGAACAGGCAGGCTTCCCTTACGTTGTCCTCTCCCAGAAGCTGCATGGTAAGACGTTCCAGGCCGATTCCCAGACCTCCGTGCGGAGGCATTCCATGCTTAAACGTATCCAGATACTGCTCCATACCTTCCTCCTCCATTCCCCTGGCTTCCAGCTTCGCCATAAGCGCAGGATAATCATGGATCCTCTGGCCTCCGGTAGTTACCTCAAGGCCGTGGAACAGAAGGTCAAAACTCAGGGTAAACTTCGGATCCTTCGGATCGTCCATTGCGTAAAAAGGCCGTTTCTTCGACGGATAATGTGTAACAAAAACGAAATCCGCGCCGTATTCCTCTTTAAAATATCTTCCGATCAGAGCCTCCTCTTCAGGTTCCAGATCATAGGGATTACGGATCTTCCTTCCGTATTTTTCCGCCGCGAGTTTTTTGGCCTCATCAAACCTCACCTGGGGGATACGGTCTGTTTTCGGCAGTTCGATCTTCAGAATGGACAGCTCCTGTCTGTATTCTTTTTTCAGAAGTTCCATCGCGTACTGGAGGAAGCCAGTCTCCATGGCCATGATCTCCCGGAAGCTGTCAATATATCCCATCTCGAAGTCAAGACTTGTGTATTCGTTGAGATGGCGTTTGGTATTGTGTTTTTCCGCGCGGAAAACAGGTCCGGTCTCAAATACCCGGTCAAATACCCCCACCATCATCTGTTTGTAAAACTGAGGACTCTGGGCGAGAACCGCCGGTTTGTGAAAGTAGCTGAATTTAAAGAGGTTGGCTCCTCCCTCCGCGCCTCTCGCGCCGATCTTCGGAGTGTGTATTTCCGTAAATCCACGGCTGTAAAGATAATCCCGGAACGCTCTTACCAGCCCCTCCTGGATCCTGAATTTCGCCCGTTCCCGGACATTGCGCAGGGCTATGGGCCTGAAATTCAGTTTCGCCTCCAGGGACGTATCCAGTTTCCACTTGTCCACAGCGAGAGGCATGGGCTCCGCCGGCCGGGAAAGTTCCTCGATCTCCTGAAGGTGAAGTTCTCTTTCGTGGGGAGCCCTTTTTTCTTCACATAAAGTACCTCTTGCGCGGAGGCACATTCCTTCTTTCAGCTCACTGAGGGGAAGATTTACACGGCCGTTCTCGTACACAGTCTGGAACAGCCCTTCCCTTCTGCGCAAAATAAGAAAAGCCACATCACCCATATCCCGGATACTGTGAACGGCTCCCTCCACAACAGCCTCATGTCCCAGAAAGGAATTTCCAAGAAGCTCTTCCCATGTATTCGTCTGTTTCTCCCATTTTCCGTCCAAAAATTCCATAATTCTGTCCTCCCTGTTCCTCTCTGTACATTCTATTCTTCAAAAAAAAGCATCAGGATCATCTGGGCGGTTTCCACCATATTCGTACCTGTATCCATACTGCTTTTCTGGATATAGCGGTAGGCTTCCTCCTCGCTGAGATGATTCCTCTCCATCAGTACCATTTTTGCGTTGGAGATATAATTCTGTTCTTTCCAGCTTCTCGCCCTGGGCCTGTTCTTTTTTCTTCTTCTCTTCTGTTCCTGCTTGGAAAGGATCATATGCACCGTATTGACCAGATCGGCTGCTTTTATAGGAAGCTGCAGCGAAAGAACAGAGGGCGGCGCGGCGCTGAGCGTCTGAGCCGTCCCCAGAAGAAGCACTTCAAAATCAGAAGGCAGGCATTGCGCAAGATCCGGATAAGTCATATCCGGAAGGCGGAAACTTGAGATCAGAAGCCCGCTCTCCAGCTGCGACGCGTTGGACAGGGCCGCGGCCGCGGAAGAGCAGACTGCCGCCACAGAGATCCCGTGTCTTTCCAGAACGCTGCGGATTTTTCTCGCGTCTTCAATTTTAGGCAGTGCGATCACAATGCTGCTCATACAGACCTGTCTCCATTTCCTTACAGACGGTACAGATACTCCTTTACTTCCCAGTCTGTTACCTGTCTTGTATATCTCAACCACTCATTTTTTCTTGCGTCCGCATACTGAACGCAGAATTCTTCTCCCAGCACCTCTTTGATCCAGGCACTGTTTTCAAAAAGCTCCACGGCGTCCTTCAGGGTCTCCGGAAGTGTTTCCGCGGGATTTTCCCCTCCCTGGCAGCCGGCCGCCTTCGCGGGAAGCGTCTGATTCCGGATGCCGTCCAGTCCGGCCGCCAGGCAGACAGCCAGCACCAAATACGGATTGGCCGCCGCGTCCGGGCTTCTCAGTTCGATCCTTGTGTCCTCTCCTCTTCCCACGGGAATGCGCACAAGAGAATTCTGATTATCCTCCGTCCAGGTAAGTTCCGTGGGAGCTCCGTATCCCGGTACAAGGCGCTTGTAGGAATTCACCAGAGGATTGGTAATCAGCGCCATCTCCCGGCTGTGAGCCAGAAGGCCGCCGATGAAATAAAGAGCCTCGTCGCTCAGTTCTCCCGACGCGCCATCTCTGTCAAAAATATTCCTGCCGTTTTTGAAAAGTGAAAAATGAAGGTGCATGCCGGAACCGGCCGTCTCGGACCTTGGTTTCGGCATAAAGGTGGCGTGGAGGCCGTGGCGTTTCGCCACCGTGCGTACCGCCATCCGGAAGGTCATAATATTATCGGCGGTCTTGCGGATCTCACCGTAGCGGAAATCAATTTCATGCTGCGCGGGAGCCTTTTCATGGTGAGAGGACTCCACCTCGATCCCCATATCCTCCAGAGTCAGCACCATATCGCGTCTTGCGTTTTCTCCCAGATCCAGAGGGCTCACATCCAGATAGCCCGCCTGTTCATGGGTAACCGTGGTAGGGATCCCGTTGTCGTCCGTGTGGAAAAGGAAAAATTCACACTCCGGGTCAATATAGCAGGTGTATCCCTCTTTTTCAGCGGCTGCCGCTGTCTTTTCCAGGATATAGCGCGGGCTTTCCCCGCAGGGTTTTCCGTCGGGACAGTAAAGATCGCAGATCATCCTCGCCACGCGGCTCTGCTGCGGTCTCCACGGAAGGATCGTGAAGGTATCCGGATCGGGTCTCAGATAAAGATCAGAGACACAGCCGTCCCCCTTTACCGCGATCAGCGATCCGTCCACGGTGCACCGTCCGGCAAGGGCCCTTGGCAGTTCCCGCGCCGTCACTGCGATGTTTTTGATCACTCCGAACATATCCGTGAACTGAAGACGGATGAATTCCACATCCTCTTCCTCTGCGATTCTGAGAATCTCTTCTCTTGTATAATTACCCATAATCTTCTCTCCTTATCATTTCCGGCAGATTGTAATAAGAATAAAAAAAGCGCACTTCTGACAGATATCCCGTCAGAAGAACGCCTTTGTTCATGCAGGTATTATAGCAACCATATATTTTTCTGTCAACATTCTTTTTGGGAATGCGCGGTATTTTTTTTGAGAATGTACGGTATTTTCACCGTACAGCAGATCAGAGGTTCGTATATCCCATCAGGGATTCGTCCACCGCTCTGGCGGCTTCCCGGCCTTCCCGGATCGCCCATACCACCAGAGACTGGCCCCGCCTCATATCCCCCGCCGCAAAAACGCGGGGAACCGAAGAGGCGTACCCATCCGGTTTCGTGGCCACATTTGTTCTCTGGTCAACCTCCACTTTGAAAGCGTCGGTAACGTACTTCTGGCTTCCCAGAAATCCTGCCGCAATAAGAACCAGGTCCGCGGGGATCACTTTCTCACTCCCCTCTACGGGAACCATCGTCATTCTTCCAGTTTTTTCGTCTTTCCGGCTTTCCAGTTTCACGACCTTTGCTTTACACACATTTCCTTTTTTGTCGGCGATGAATTCTTTTACCGTAGTCTGATAGATCCTGGGATCACTGCCGAATACGGCGATAGCCTCCTCCTGGCCGTAATCGGTCTTCAGTACTCTGGGCCACTGGGGCCAGGGATTATTCGCAGCGCGCTCTTTCGGCGGCATGGGCATCATTTCCAGCTGTGTAACAGACTTCGCTCCCAATCGGATACTTGTTCCCACACAGTCGTTTCCTGTGTCTCCCCCTCCGATCACCAGAACATTTTTATTCTTTGCCAGTTCAAAGGGGACTTTCTCAAAATCGCTGTCCAGAAGAGTTTTGGTCACTTTACCCAGGAAGTCCACGGCGAAGTAAATCCCCTTCGCCTCTCTTCCCGGCACCTGGATATCCCTGGGATTGGAGGCGCCGCAGGCGAGGATCACCCGATCATATTTTTTCAGAAGTTCCTCCGCCGTAATATCCTTCCCCACGTCTGTGTTCAGGACAAACTGTACGCCCTCTTCCTCCATGAGTTTAATCCTTCTGTCAATCACAGATTTCTCCAGCTTCATGTTGGGGATCCCGTAGCGCAGAAGCCCTCCCGGCCGGTCGCTTCTTTCATATACTGTCACGCTGTGCCCTCTCCGGTTCAGCTGCTGCGCGGCGGCAAGCCCGGAAGGACCGCTTCCGATGACCGCGATGGTTTTTCCTGTCCGCACCCTTGGTTTCTGGGGCTGCACCCACCCTTTTTCAAAGGCGGTCTCGATAATGGCGCGCTCGTTGTCCTTCGTGGCTACCGGCTCTTCATCCAGGTTGCAGGTACATGCCGCTTCGCAGAGAGCAGGGCAGACTCTGCCGGTAAATTCCGGAAAACTGTGCGTCTTGCTCAGACGCAGATAAGCCTGTTTCCAGTTTCCTGTATACACCAGGTCGTTGGTCTCCGGCACCAGGTTATGAAGGGGACAGCCGGACGCCATTCCGCCGATCATCATCCCCGACTGACAGAAAGGTACGCCGCAGGCCATGCACCTGGCTCCCTGAAGTCTCTGTTTTTCTCTGCTCATGGGAATCCGGAACTCATGGAAATCCGCGATCCGGACTTTTGGATCCAGCGCTTTTGCCGTTTCTCTTTCGTAATCTAAAAATCCTGTTGGCTTTCCCATCAATTATTCCTCCTTCCTGTTCTCGCCAATGCTCTCATAGAAAGCTTCCATCTGGGCCTGCTGGGTCGTTAGTCCTTTTTCCTCCAGTCTGGCGCTTAATGTAAGCATTTTCTTATATTCATAGGGGATCAGTTTCTTAAAATGGGGAAGATAACTGTCGAAATCTGCCAGTATCTCTGTTCCCAGTTTTGATCCGGTGGCTTTTACATGAGCTTCGATCAGATCCTTCAGCTCTTTTTTATCGTATTTATTTTCTACCTTTTCGATAGAGATCATCGCCTTGTTCAGGTTTCTGTACAGGGTATTGCTGATATCCAGCACATAGGCGATTCCCCCGCTCATTCCCGCGGCGAAGTTTTTCCCTGTTTTTCCGAGGACGACCACGCGTCCGCCCGTCATATATTCGCATCCGTGTTCGCCCACGCCTTCCACAACAGCGTTTGCGCCGGAATTGCGCACTGCGAAGCGTTCCCCGGCTACGCCGTTGATAAAGGCGCTTCCGCCGGTGGCCCCGTAGAGAGCCACGTTTCCGATAATGATGTTCTCTTCGGCTTTATACTTCGCTTTTTCCGGTACACGTACGATAAGCTTTCCGCCGGAGAGTCCTTTGCCGAAATAGTCGTTGCTGTCTCCGGTGAGATCCAGGGTAAGGCCTGCCGGGATAAAAGCCCCGAAACTCTGGCCGCCGGATCCCTTGCAGCGGATCACGATGGTATCCTCCGGAAGTCCTGTTTCCGTCTTTCTCGTGATCTCCGCGCCCAGGAGAGTTCCGAAAGTACGATCCGTATTGGTCACATCCACATTCAGTTCCACATGCTCTCCTTTTTCCAGAGCAGGCGCGCATTTTTTCAGAAGCACTTTTTCGTCCAGTGTTTTTTCCAGTCCGAAGTGGTAAACTGCTTTTGGATCGAAGGTCACTTTCTGTCCGCTTCCCGCATAGGGATTATCGAGAATCAGGCTTAGGTCCACTCTTCCTTTATGGGGCTCCCGGACGTCCGCCTCCTTCAGAAGATCCGTCCGTCCCACCATTTCATCTACGGTACGGAATCCAAGTTTCGCCATATATTCCCTGAGTTCCTGCGCAATGAACCGCATAAAATTCTCCACATATTCCGGTTTGCCGCGGAAACGTCTGCGCAGTTCAGGATTCTGTGTGGCTACTCCCACCGGACAGGTGTCCAGGTTGCAGACGCGCATCATCACACAGCCCATTGTCACAAGAGGCGCTGTGGCGAACCCGAATTCCTCGGCTCCCAGAAGGGCCGCTATGGCCACGTCCCGTCCGCTCATCAGCTTTCCGTCCGTCTCGATCCGCACACGGTTCCGGAGGCCGTTCTTAAGGAGAGTCTGGTGTGTCTCGGCAAGTCCCAGCTCCCAGGGCAGGCCCGCGTTATGGATGGAGCTTCTGGGCGCCGCTCCTGTGCCTCCATCGTATCCGGAGATCAGAACCGTCTGGGCTCCCGCCTTGGCTACACCCGCCGCGACTGTTCCCACGCCGGATTCCGATACCAGCTTCACGGAAATATCCGCGTATTTATTGGCGTTCTTCAGATCATAAATCAGCTGGGCCAGATCCTCGATAGAATAGATATCGTGATGCGGCGGCGGTGAGATCAGGCTGACACCCGGCGTGGAGTGGCGTGTCTTCGCGATCCAGGGATAAACCTTCCTTGCGGGAAGGTGCCCTCCCTCGCCGGGTTTCGCTCCCTGGGCCATCTTGATCTGAATCTCTTTCGCGGATACAAGATAACGGCTGGTAACACCGAACCGCCCGCTTGCCACCTGCTTGATGGCGGAGCAGCGGTCGTTGTCCGTACCGGCGGAAGCGATCCTCTCATCGCTTTCCCCGCCTTCTCCCGTATTGGATTTTCCGTGGAGACGGTTCATGGCAACGGCCAGAGTCTCGTGAGCCTCCTGGGAGATGGAGCCGTAGGACATGGCTCCTGTCTTGAACCTTTTTACGATTTCGTCAACACTTTCCACCTCGTCAAGGGGAACCGTTTTCTCCGGATAAACGAAGTCCATGAGACCGCGGAGACTGCCCCTGCTCTCTTCGTCCACCAGCTTCGTGTATTCTTTGAAAAGCTCGTAGCTCCCCTGTCTTGTAGATTCCTGAAGAAGATGGATCGTCCGGGGATTGTATTTGTGCTCTTCTCCCTGGCTCCTCATCTTATGGGCGCCCACGCTGTCAAGAGTGAGATCCGTGTTCAGGCCCAGAGGATCGAAGGCTTCGGAATGAAGTTTTTCCACAGTATTCTCAATATCTTCCAGGGTAATGCCGCCCACACGGCTTACAGTTCCTGTAAAATATCTGTCGATCACTTCCCTGGAAATGCCCACCGCCTCGAAGATCTGGGATCCCTGATAGGACTGGATAGTGGAAATTCCCATCTTGGACGCGATCTTGACAATACCGCTTAATACCGCATGATTATAATCCTCCACAGCCGCATAATAATCCTTATCCAGCATATGATTGTCGATCAGTTCCCGTATGGTTTCCAGCGCAAGATAGGGATTCACCGCGCTGGCTCCGTATCCCAGAAGCGCCGCGAAGTGATGGACCTCCCTCGGCTCTCCGGATTCCAGGATAATCGCCAGGGAAGTGCTTTTCTTAGTCTTGACAAGATGCTGGTGCACGGCGGAAACGGCCAGCAGAGACGGTATGGGCATATGATTCTCGTCGACGCCCCTGTCGGAAAGTACGAGTATATTGGCGCCCTCCCGGAAAGCTTTGTCCACTTCCACAAAGAGACGGTCGATGGCCCGCTCCAGTTTCGTGCTTTTATAATAAAGGGTGGAGACCACCGCCACTTTGAATCCTTCCTGCTTCATGTTCTTGATCTTCAGCATATCGGTATTCGTCAGGATCGGATGCACGATTTTCAGCACCTTACAGTTCTCCGGCTGCTGTACAAGAAGGTTGCCGTCCTTTCCCGCATAAACACTGGTAGAGGTGACGATCTCCTCACGGATAGAATCGATGGGCGGATTGGTCACCTGGGCGAAGAGCTGTTTAAAATAATCAAAAAGAGGCCTGTTCTGTCCGGAGAGCACAGCCAGCGGAGTATCCACGCCCATGGCTCCGATGCTCTCGCTTCCGTTCAGCGCCATATTCCGGATGGACGTACGGTACTGTTCATAGGTGTACCCGAAGGCTTTCTGAAGGCGGGCTCTCTGTTCCTCTGTATATTCTTCCATGCGGATGTTGGGGATTTTAATATCTTTCAGCTGTACAAGGTTACTGCTGAGCCATTCCCCGTAAGGCTGCATTCCGGCGTATTTCTCTTTCAGTTCATTGTCGTCAATGACTCTTCCCTGCACAGTGTCCACCAGCAGCATTTTCCCCGGATGGAGGCGTTCTTTCAGAACGATCTTTTCCTCCGGTACCGGCATAACACCCACCTCGGAGGAGAGGATCACATACCCGTCGGACGTGATATAATATCTGGATGGCCGAAGTCCATTGCGGTCCAGTACCGCGCCCATCACATCCCCGTCGGAAAACAGGATGGAGGCCGGGCCGTCCCATGGTTCCATCATAGTGGCATAATACTGATAAAAATCTCTCTTTTCCTGGGAAATCGTATCGTTATTCGCCCAGGGTTCGGGAATGGTGATCATCACCGCCAGAGGAAGGTCCATGCCGCTCATTACAAGAAATTCCAGCGTATTGTCAAGCATGGCGGAATCCGAACCGCTGCGGTTGACCACCGGGAGCACTTTGTGAAGCTGTCCTTTCAGATAGGGGGATTCCATATTTTCCTCACGTGCAAGCATCTTGTCCGCATTTCCCCGGATTGTATTGATCTCTCCGTTGTGAACGATAAAACGGTTGGGGTGCGCTCTCTCCCAGCTGGGATTGGTATTGGTGCTGAACCGGGAATGGACCATGGCGATGGCGGATTCATAGTCCGGGTCCTGCAGGTCCTCAAAGAACGTCCGAAGCTGTCCCACCAGAAACATTCCTTTGTATACGATGGTCCTGCTGCTCATGGATACCACATAGGTGTTGTCGTTACTCTGCTCAAACTCCCTGCGGGCGATATAAAGTCTGCGGTCAAAGTCGATCCCTTTTTCCACATCCTCCGGTTTTTGGATAAACGCCTGCATGATACAGGGCATGCACTCCTTTGCCTTGTGTCCAAGAACGCCCGGGAACACGGGAACGGTTCTCCAGCCCAGAAGCTTAAGCCCTTCTTTCTGAATAATAATCTCGAACATTTTTCTCGCCTGGGCCCTTCGGATCTCATGCTGGGGGAAGAAGAACTGGGCGATCCCGTACTCCCTCTCCCGGCCGATATCAAACCCTTCTTTTTTGCAGGCTTTTTTGAAAAACTTATGGGAGATCTGCAGAAGAATACCCACGCCGTCCCCGGTCTTTCCCTCCGCATCTTTGCCGGCGCGGTGCTCCAGGTGTTCCACGATCCTTAAGGCGTTGGCTACTGTGTCGTGAGTCTTTTTTCCCTTTATATTTACAACGGCTCCGATACCGCAGTTATCGTGTTCAAATTCGGGACGGTAAAGGCCCCGGGATTCTCTCTTTACTTCGTTCATCCTCTTCTTCCTTTCTGCGTGAATTTTTATATGGACCGGGCTTTCTCTCCCGCCGCGTCAGGCTTCTGCTCATTCTCTTCCCGGCGTTTCCCGCCGGTTCCTGTCCTTCGGTACTCTGCCGCGGCTCCCACGAATCCGCGGAACAGCGGATGCGCGTGGTTGGGACGGGATTTGAATTCCGGATGGCCCTGAGTTCCCTCAAAAAACGGATGGTCTCTGATCTCGATCATCTCCACGATATGGCCGTCCGGCGAAGTGCCCGCGATAGTCATTCCATTATCCGAAAGTTCCTTTCGGAAAGCATTGTTCACCTCGTAGCGGTGCCTGTGGCGTTCCTGTATTTCTTTCTTTCCGAACAGTGCAAGCGCCCGGGATCCCTCTGCCAGTACACAGGGATAACTTCCAAGTCTCAGTGTCCCTCCGATGTCTTCTATACTTTCCTGATCCGGCATCAGCGCGATCACAGGATGCTTCGTGGCAGGGTCCAGCTCAATACTGTTGGCGTCCCCGTATCCCAGCACATGACGGGCGAATTCCACGATCGCCATCTGCATTCCCAGGCAGATCCCCAGATACGGGATCCTGTGTACCCTCGCATACCGGACCGCCAGGATCATCCCCTCAGTGCCTCTGTTTCCAAAGCCTCCCGGAACCAGGATGCCGTCCACGGCGTGAAGGGTCTGATCCAGATTTTTTTCATTCAATTCCTCCGAATCCACCCAGGTAAGTTCTACCTTGGTCCTGCAGGAAATCCCTCCGTGCTTCAGCGCTTCCACCACGCTGAGATAAGCGTCGTGGAGCTGGGTGTATTTCCCCACGATCGCGATATTGACTTCCCCCTCCGGATTCCTCATATCGCGCACCATTTCCTGCCAGTCTGTAAGGTCAGGCTTTCGATTTTCCAGCCTCAGGGTTTCCAGGACCACATCCGCCAGCTTTTCCCCCTCCATGGCAAGGGGCGCCTCGTAGAGATATTCCACATCCAGGTTCTGCAGTACATGGCTCACGGGAACGTTGCAGAACAAAGCGATCTTCTCACGGATTTCCTCTGTCAGCGGGTATTCGCTCCGGCACACCAGCACGTTCGGCTGAATTCCCATTCCCTGAAGTTCCTTCACGCTGGCCTGGGTGGGCTTGGTCTTCATCTCGCCCGAGGCCTTCAGATAAGGGATCAGCGTCACATGGATCAGGGCCACATGATCCGCGCCCATCTCATGGCGGAACTGGCGGATCGCTTCCAGAAACGGCTGGCTCTCGATATCTCCCACGGTTCCTCCCACTTCGATAATGGCGATCCGCTCCTCGTCCGGCGTTTTTCCTCTGTAAAATCTGCTTTTGATCTCATTGGTGATATGGGGGATTACCTGTACCGTTCCCCCGCCGAAATCTCCGTGGCGTTCTTTCTGCAGAACAGACCAGTAGATCTTTCCTGTAGTCACATTGGAGTTCCGGTCCAGGCTTTCATCAATAAACCTCTCGTAATGTCCCAGGTCCAGATCTGTTTCCGTCCCGTCGTCGGTGACAAAGACTTCACCGTGCTGAATGGGATTCATTGTACCCGGGTCGATATTGATGTAGGGATCGAATTTCTGCATAGTCACCTGATAGCCCCTCGCCTTGAGAAGCCGTCCCAGGGACGCGGCGGTGATCCCCTTTCCCAGGCCGGATACCACGCCTCCGGTGACAAAAACATATTTTACTGCCATAAACGATTTCCTCCTCCATGCTGCGTATATTTCACGCCCCGGGAACATCCCCGGAACGGGATTTGTTATTTAAAAAGGCGCCAGAACCCCCGGAGAGCCTGTTCTCCGGAGTTCTGACGCCTTTGTCAGTTCATCCACGATTTTTAATATGTGCACTACTATAACTCAGTTTTTCCGATTTGTAAATATATTATTTTTCTTTTTTTGATACAGGGGAGCAGAAGCCTCCCTCTTCGACGCCTGCGGTATCCATGGGATATTTTCCGTCAAAACACGCCTTGCACAGCGGGATTCCCTCCGCCATATCCTCAAGGCAGCCGATCTCCATATACCCCAGCGAATCCGCCCCGATCATATCCCTGATTTCTTCGGCAGTGCGGCCGGAAGCGATCAGCTGGTCGTTGGACGGCACGTCTGTTCCGAAGTAACAGGGGCAGAGAAAAGGCGGTGAGGATATCCTTACATGGACCTCCCTGGCTCCCGCCTCTTTCAGCATATGGATCAGATTGGCGATGGTGGTTCCTCTCACAATAGAATCGTCCACCAGCACGATCCGTTTTCCCCTTACCACAGAATCCAGAACACTGAGCTTCATATGCACGCTGGACTCTCTCTCCTTCTGCGTGGGTTTGATAAAAGTCCTGCCGATATAGCTGTTTTTATAAAAGGCGAGGCCAAAGGGAATCCCGGACGCCTCGGAGAATCCTTTCGCCGCCGGAATACCGGATTCCGGAACTCCCGTAACCAGATCCGCGTCCGCCGGGTGGGACTCTGCCAGCAGCCGTCCGCCCCGGATCCTGGCGTCATAGACATTTAAGCCGTCCAGCGTACTGTCCAGCCTGGCGAAGTAAATATATTCAAACACACAGTGGGCGTGTTTTTTCTTTTCCAGTTCCTTATTGGATTCAATTCCGTTTCTCGACACCGTGATCATCTCGCCCGGTTCCACATCCCGGATGAACTCCGCTCCCACAGATTTCAGCGCGCAGCTTTCCGAGGCGAAGATATAGGCGTTCCCTCTTCTTCCCAGACACAGCGGCTTCAATCCATAGGGATCCCTTACGCCGATCAGTTTCCTCGGGCTCATGATCACCAGTCCGTAGGCGCCTTTCAGCTTTTTTGCCGTTTTCACGACCGCTTCCTCCACAGACTTTGTATGCACCCTCTCCCTGGCGATATGAAAAGCGATCACCTCCGAGTCGGTTGTCGTATGAAAGATGGCTCCGTTCTGGATCAGTTCCCACTTAAGTTCCGGCGTATTGATCAGGTTTCCGTTATGCGCCAGAGCCAGAGTCCCTTTGATATAAGACAGCACAAGGGGCTGGGCGTTTTCCGCCACGGAAGCTCCCGTAGTGGAATAGCGCACATGGCCGATGGCGATATCTCCCTGCATTTTTGCCAGCGTGTCCTCATGGAACACTTCATTTACCAGTCCCAGATCTTTGTGAAAACAGATATTCCCGGCCTCCCCGTCTGTTCTGGACACAGCTATCCCGCAGGATTCCTGCCCCCGGTGCTGCAGGGCGGTCAGTCCGTAGTAAACTGACGGAACCACATTGCCTCCGTCCAGGTCATAAATTCCGAAAACGCCGCAGGCTTCCTTTAATCCGGCCATTTTGGTATCCTCCTTCTGAAGTTCTCTTCAACTTCCTGAATTCCTCATCACAATATTTCTTTTGGAATAAAAAAAGACACTCCGGGTACGGTCCGAAGCGTCTTTGCTTACTCTGTCATTATAGTGGAAGACGGATTTTTGTCAAGCCCCGCGGCGGATCAGAAAATAAATTTTTTTCAAAAAGGTTATTGACAACCCGGATTTTTTGTGTATACTACAACACATAAAGCAAAGGCGCTTTGGAGAAATCCGGAGCGCCTTTTTTCATTGTAAATTTATTTCCTGGGAAAGCACTGTATCACAGAACAGAATCGAGGAGGATAATTATTATGGCACTGAATATTCCTGAAATCTACGGCAGCCTTGTCTTCAATGATAAGATCATGCGGAGCAAGCTTCCCAAAGACATGTACAAAGCCCTGAAAAAAACCATTGAGAACGGAACCCACCTGGAGCTGGACGTGGCCAATTCCGTGGCGGTCGCCATGAAAGAATGGGCCATTGAAAACGGCGCCACCCATTACACCCACTGGTTCCAGCCCATGACGAATTTCACGGCGGAGAAGCACGACAGCTTTATCTCTCCCACCGGCGACGGGCAGATCATCATGGATTTCTCCGGAAAAGAGCTGGTAAAAGGAGAACCGGACGCCTCCAGCTTCCCCTCCGGCGGACTGCGCGCCACCTTCGAGGCCAGAGGCTACACAGCCTGGGATCCCACTTCCCCGGCGTTCATTAAAGACAGGACCCTTTATATCCCCACTGCTTTCTGCTCCTACAGCGGCGAGGCTCTGGACAAAAAGACGCCTCTTCTCCGCTCCATGGATACGCTGAACCGTCAGGCGGTGAAGGTACTCCATCTTCTTGGAAATAAAGAGATCCGTCACGTCACCACTACGGTGGGACCGGAACAGGAATATTTTCTTGTGGACAAAGATCTGTATAAAAAAAGAAAAGACCTGATCTTCTGCGGCCGCACCCTCATCGGGGCTCCCGCTCCCAAAGGCCAGGAGATGGAGGATCATTATTTCGGCACACTGAAGCCCCGTGTCTCCGCCTATATGCACGATCTGGACGAAGAGCTCTGGAAACTGGGCATTCCGGCCAAGACGAAACATAACGAAGTGGCGCCGGCGCAGCACGAGCTTGCTCCCGTCTTCGACACCACAAATGTGGCTGTTGACCATAATCAGCTCACCATGGAGATCATGAAAAAAGTGGCTGACAAACACAATATGGTCTGCCTCCTTAACGAAAAACCTTTTGAAGGGATTAACGGAAGCGGCAAACACAACAACTGGTCCATGATCACGGATACCGGCGTGAATCTTCTGGATCCCGGCAAAACTCCGGCGGAGAACACACAGTTCCTGGTATTCCTGGTCGCCGTCATCAAGGCGGTGGACGATTACGCGGATCTTCTCCGTATCTCCGTGGCAAGCGCCGGAAACGACCACCGGCTGGGAGCCAACGAGGCGCCGCCGGCTATTGTCTCTGTCTTCCTTGGAGACGAACTGACAGAAGTGCTGAAAGCTATCGAAAGCGACCAGTATTTCAACAGTCACGACGCTGTTCAGATGGATATCGGGGCCAAAGTGCTGCCGCATTTTATGAAAGACAACACTGACAGGAACCGTACTTCACCCTTTGCCTTTACCGGAAATAAATTCGAGTTCCGTATGCTGGGTTCCTCTTCCTCTGTGGCAAACCCGAATATCATTCTCAATACCGCCGTGGCCGAGGTACTGCGCCAGTTCGCGGAAGAACTGAAAGACGTTCCCGTGGAGCAGATGGAGAAAGCGGTCCACAACCTGCTGAAAGAGATGATCTCCGCCCACAAACGGGTGATCTTCAACGGGAACGGCTATACAGACGAATGGGTACAGGAAGCGGAAAAGAGAGGACTTTACAATCTGGTATCCACGCCTGACGCCCTGCCCCATATGATCGCGGAGAAGAATGAAAAACTCCTTATAGAACATAAGATCTTTACGAAGGCGGAACTCTATTCCCGCTATGAGATCAAACTTGAGAATTACGTCAAGACACTGCACATAGAATCCTGCACCATGGCTGAAATGATCCGTAAAGAACTGCTGCCGGCTGTATCCGCATGCATGGAGCAGACAGCCCGCACCGCCAGCCTGAAAAAAAGCGTTGTTCCGGATATCTCTGTTTCCAGCGAGACCGCTCTCCTGAAAAAACTCACCGCTCTGGAAGACGCCATGACGGAAAAACTGGATAAACTGAATGAGGATACAAAAGACGCAGAGTCCATGACGGATCCTCTGGAAAAAGCAAAGACCTATCAGAAAACCGTACTGGCAGATATGGAAAGTCTCCGTGAATCCGCGGACGCGGCTGAAGTCCTCCTCCCGGACTCCATGCTTCCCTACCCCGCTTACGGAGAGCTGCTGTTTTCCATCTGAAATAAAATACCGGGCCGCGACAGACGGCGGCCCGGATGAAACATAACCTGGTAAACACAGGGAATATCCCAGCTTAAGCTATTTTCATAAATTCATTATCGATTTCCTTATCCATGATTTAACAAGACCCTGGATATTCCCTGTTTTACATACACGCCTCCCCTGCGGGAGGCTTTTTTTGCCTGCAAACGGCTTACCCCAGCGCTCACTGTACCGACTCGTAAATGTTCTACTCTGTCAGCCTGGGGAGATTCCAGTGATAATGAGCCGCCAGATAACGGATGACGATCACCACCGCCGACGCTCCCACCATTGCCTCCACAGCTCCGAAGCTCCTGTAGATGAACACACAGGCGATAGCTCCCACAATGGAGGCGCAGGCGTAGACATGGCGCACGAAGATGTATGGCGGCACTCCCGCCATCATATCCCGGAGAAGGCCGCCTCCCACCCCGGTTATGGTCCCCAGGAACACCAGCAGGAAGGTGTGATCCATATATCCGTTGTTGATCCCGGTATTTACGCCCACAACAGTAAAAATCCCCAGGCCGATAGAGTCCATGACCAGCATGATCCTGTCGTAATTTTCTTTAAAATGTCCCTCCAGAAGCCTTCTCTTCACACTGAGGACAAGAAATACAAGACAGGAGGTTATGGTCGCCACAATGGTATAGGAAGGGTGTTGAAACATATTTGGAGGGATGATTCCCAGAACGATATCCCGGATCATTCCGCCTCCTACTGAAGTCACCACGCCCAGCACACAGACGCCGAAGATATCCATTCCTCTCCCCGCGCCCACCATCGCGCCGGAAGCGGCGAAAGCCACCGTACCGATCATTTCCATGATAAATGTCACTGTTTCCTGTATGTTCATATCAGTTTTCCGGATAATCTGAAATATGCGAAAATATCCGGCTCCTTTCATTTCTGTATTCCTCTGTAAGTATACATCTTCCGACCTGTTATGAGAAGAGAAAAAACTCTCAGTGAATCAATTTTTTCACTGAGAGTTTTCAATGTCTCACATTTTGTCCGGCATGTAGAACACTGCGTCCCCTGACATATGTTCAGCAGAGAAATAGTCTTTTAATCCATAAACAACATTGCTGATCACATATTCTCCATCGTTGATAAATATCTCTATCAAATGTTTTTCTACGAGAGCCTCTATCCTGCATCCGTATTTCAGCTCAGGCGTTTCGGAATAAAGATGCGCCCCTTCTGTATTTGGAAACACTGCCGTGCGATCCGTGTATATTCTGTTGTTTTTTCTCCGGATCACAAATCCGCCGATATCGGCCGATTCTCCTTCTTCCAGAGAAAACACCGCCATATACCCTTCGTCCATATCCGTATTTACATTTTTCACTTCCTGCGAATAAGCCTTCCGGATATTAGGATGCAGATGGAAAAACGCATGGCCGTCTTTTATTTCCACTATACGCGGAGAACAGAACATTCCAATCCACTTGTCTTCTGTCACTTCAGGCATTCTCATCCAGGCAGTCATAGTTCTTCTGCCTTCTTCATCAAGTGTAGTCTGGGGAGCATAAAGATCCATTCCGTAGTCTATAAAACAGTATTCATCGGAAATTTTCAGATTCCTGTTTTCTTCATCAAACTGTGCATGGAACCATATGGATTGATTCTTTTCTTTTTCTCCGTTATTCAGAAGTCCCATAGCCGATATAAACAACAATCCTCCGTTTTCTGTCTCAAAATAATCCGGACATTCCCACATCCACCCATACTCAGGGCCTTTAAATGTTTTGCTTACATAATCCCATTTATCAAGATCCGTGCTGTGATATATCAGGACTTCTCCGAATTCTCTGCCCACAGTACTTCCCAGGATAAGATACCATCCGTCTTTTCCTTTCCAGATTTTTGGATCTCTCGTATGGGTCCTGTCTCCTTCAGCCGGGTTGCAGAGAGGAGGAATAATCACCTTTTTCCCATGTTCGTTATCAAACGAGAAACCATCGTCTGATGAAATCACAAGCTGTGATGATTCAAACTGATCGTCAAGACACAGATGCGGGTCAGACGGATCCACTGCTTCATATCTCACACCTGTGTAGAAGAGATACATTTTCCCGTTACTTTCCACAGCGCTTCCGGAAAAACATCCGTTACGGTCTTCTTTTCTCGATGGATACAACGCCAGTCCTCTGTGTTCCCAGTTTACCAGATCTTTACTCACAGCATGTCCCCAGTGCATGGTCCCCCACCGGGGACCATAGGGAAAATACTGATAAAACAAATGATAATAGCCTTTATAAAAGATAAATCCATTCGGGTCGTTCACCCAGTTATCGGGCGCCTTTAAATGCAGTCTCTGTTTGTTCATTTTAATTATTCCATTTCTATAAAGTTAATTCCTGTATCTTTGTCAAAGAAATGTAATTTGGACGGCACAAATGTGAAGGAAATCCGGTCTCCGATCTGTGCGATCTCATATTTGGATACCCGTGCCACTGCCTGACAGCCTCCAAAGCTGAAATACAGATTATTCTCGTTTCCCATAACCTCTGTATCTGTTATCACAGCAGTCAGAACGTCCATATCTGTATCCGCCTTTCTGTCCGGTCCAATAACCTTGATGTCTTCCCCGCGTATTCCCAGTGTCATCATTCCCTGATGGCCTTTCAGCTTTTCTGCGGTCGCTGCGGAAAGGGTAATGTTACTGCCATCTGCAAATCTCACATTATTGCTGTTTACATCAACATCAAAAAAGTTCATCTGCGGAGAACCGATAAAGCCTGCCACAAACTGATTTACTGGATGATCATAGAGTTCCATAGGCTTTCCAACTTGCTGCACGATCCCGTCTTTCATGATCACGATCCTGTCTGCCATTGTCATGGCTTCCACCTGATCATGAGTAACATAAACCGTAGTCGCTCCCAGTTCTCTGTGAAGTTTGCTGATTTCTGTCCTCATGCTCACGCGGAGTTTTGCGTCCAGATTTGACAGAGGTTCATCCATCAGGAACAGTTTCTGATTTTTTACAATTGCACGGCCCAGCGCAACCCTCTGGCGCTGTCCTCCGGAAAGATTTTTTGGTTTCCTGTAGCGGTATTCTTCCAGGCCAAGAATATGGATCGCCCAGTCTACCTTCTTTTTTATCTCTTCGGCAGGCATTTTCATGTTTTTCAGACCGTATCCGATATTTTTTTCAACAGTCATATGAGGGTAAAGAGCATAGTTCTGGAATACCATTGCGATTCCTCTGTCTCTTGGCGCTACGTCATTAACTTTTTTTCCGTCTATGTAGAGTTCCCCTCCGGTAATTTCCTCGAAACCTGCCATCATACGGAGAGTCGTGGATTTTCCGCATCCGGACGGACCGACGAACGCGATAAATTCTTTTTCTTCAATATTCAGGTTAAAATTATCTACTGTATTCACTTTAGATCCCGGATACATTTTACACACATTTTTAAATTCTATAAAGCTCATTTTTTCATCCTTCCTTTGAACCTGTTGACGTCACACCCTCTACAATCTGTTTGGAAAACAGCGAGTAGATGATGATGACAGGAATCGTAACAAGAGTAATTACCGCAAGTGTCTGTCCCATTGTAGTATTCTCATTGGATGTAATAGAGTTCAGACCTATCTGCGCGGTCAGAAGATCGCTGGACGTAAACACCAGGGACGGCCACAGGTAGTCATTCCATACATTCAGAAATGTGAACACACTGACAGTCGCAACAACTGTTTTTGACATAGGCAGAACCATTGTGAAAAAATATTTTACCGGTCCGCAGAAATCCAGCTGGGCCGCTTCGTAAACATCGTCCGGAAGGCTTACAAACACCTGGCGGAACAGGAAAATGTTAAATGGATTCACGATCAGCGGCAGAATATAACCTACAATGGTATTCAAAAGTCCTGCTTTCGCAATGATCAGGAAATGAATTGTAATGACCGTTTCCGTTGGTACGATAAGAAGCATGATGATCACCATCAGCCACTGGTCACGGAACGGAAATTTGATTTTCGCCAGAGCATAACCTGCAAGACCGTTTACAACGATACTCAATATGATCAACACAGCCGCATAAAACAGCGTATTTCCCATATATCTTAAAAAGTTAGTATCTGTGATTATGGAAATATAATTGTCAAAAAAACCGTTGCCCGGAGCAGGCGGGATAAACGCGGCAATCGTATTCATATCTGAAGTAATCGCCGCATCCGGCTTAAATGAATTCGCCAGCATCCAGATGACCGGGAACAGAAAGAAAATGGAAAGTACCAGCAGCACCGCAACCAGAATCCAGTTAATTCGTCTTTGCTTTTTTGTGAACATGTTTTCTTCCCTCCCTGTCTTTGGTCAGCGTATTCTGAATGATCGTCAATATTACTACAAATATTGTAAATACAATAGCCATTGTAGAAGCCAGGCCCATTTCCCAGTTCACCGTACCGGTCTCATAAATATCATATACGATGGTATATGTAGAATGATCCGGGCCGCCTCCGGTCATAACCATCGGCTGTACCAGCATACGGAAAGCGCCTATTGTTACAGTGATAAATACAAATATACACAAAGGCTTCAGCTCCGGAAGTGTGATGTCTTTAAATTTCTGCCAGCCACTGGCATGGTCCATTTCCGCCGCCTCATAAAGGGCCGGATTGATATTCTGCAGTCCGCCCAGGAAAATGATCATCTGATAACCTACGCCCTGCCATACACTCATAATGGCAATGGACGGCAGAGCCTGTCCGGCACTGTGGATAAACGGCTGCGTATCGATCCCGATATGCGCCAGAAGCGTATTCAGAATTCCCTCAGGGCTGTAAATCTGCATCCAGAGAGTAGATACAACAGCCAGGGACATAACCACCGGTACAAAAAAGGCCACTTTGAAATATTTTTTACAGTGCGCCGCCTTGTTGATCGCCAGGGCAAGAAGAAGAGCTCCTCCGCACTGAAGCGGCACGATGATGATCACAAATTTTACCGTATTTAAAAACGACTTTATAAACAGTTCGTCTTTAAAAATATTAATATAGTTTTCCAGTCCTACAAAATGTGTAAGCTCCGGATTCAGAGCAAAATAATCGGTAAAACTGAATCCCAGAGTCAGCAGCATCGGCAGGAACAGAAAGAGAGTGAGAAGCACAAGGGCCGGACCAAAAAATGCCATACCCATGATCGAATTTTTTCTTTTCATATTTTATTCCCTCGTATATCGTTCCAGTTTTGCATTGATTCGTTCCACAGCTTTGTCCAGCTCCGCATCCGTATCCTTGCCTCCAAGAGCAACGCTTTCCAGAACCTCCTGGAAAGAAGTGCTTACCTGTGGATAAACAGGAGTCTTTGGTCTGGGATGACCGTAATTACTGAGCTGATTATATAAAGCACTATAGTTTTCATCTGTCTGGAAAACATCAATGTTCTCAAATGCCCCGTATGTAGACGGAAAACTCTTTGACATTTCCCATATGCGGATTCCGCTTTCTTCCCCGCTCATCCATTTGACAAGTTCTGTAGCGCCATTAATATCCTCTGTTTCCGAAGAAGCCGCAAAGGCCCACGATCCTGTCGGAGTATAAGTTCCGCCGTCCCAGTTGTCATTCACCACATAAGGCGCGACTCCAAGATCGATATCCGGATAGCTTGTATAAACAGTATTTACTTCCCAGGCGCCGTCAAATTTGAATGCAGCTCTTCCGCTCTCAAAAAGGTGATCGATGGGAGCCTCTGACATATATTCGTTCTCCACGACTGTACGGAAGAAATTCATGGCGTCCGCAGACTGCTGTGAATTGAAATAGCCCTCTACTGTCAGACCGTCTTCGCTTACCAGTTCTCCGCCGCCGGACCAGACAAACGGAGCAAAATAATAAATACTTGTCTCTCCTACCGGAAATGTCATATCCAGAGGATATCCGTCTTTCTCATCCATAAGCGGTTTCAGATCTTCAAGGATCTCCAGAAATTCCGTCCACGTCCAGGGGTGATCCGCGTCCGGTACTTCAATGCCTGCTTCATTCAAGATTTCCCTGTTATAATACAGGCCGACGCTGGATTCCATTACGCCCAAAGCATACAGTTCATCATTCACTGTACCCTGTTCAATGATAGAGGGAAGATATTCCCCTCTCTCCTCTTCTGTCAGCTCCGCAAGTGGCTGTATGATACCGTTTGCAGCATAAGCCGAAATGTTCGGGCCGTCTACAGTGAGTACATCCGGCAGTCCTCCGGCCATAACCGAAGCATTCACCTTGTCGGAATATCCTCCGCCGCTGTCATTTCGCGGAACGAATTCAATATCCGCGAAATACTCTCCGTCATATGCCTCATTAAAACTGTCTACCGATTCCCGGTACGCCTGTCCTTCTTCTGTGTCCTCAATGGAATGTACCCAGATTGACAGATATTCTTCTCCGTCATCATAACCCGCTATATCTCCGGGTTCCGGATCCTTCTGCTGACATCCAGCAAGACTGACAGAAGCCAGGACAGCTACCGTCAGGCACAGCAGCCGCTTTTTCATCCTATCTCCTCCTTTTTATATGATTGATCGACTGTTCCTTGTGTAACCGGTAAAGTAACCGGTTACTTTATGTATAGAATAGTCTATATTCCAACTGGTGTCAACTCCATTTTCATATTTCGTCATATATGACATAATTGGATTATATTTTTGTCTATATTTAATAAAACCGGTTTCGTAACCGGTTATTTTATTGATTTATCAGGTACTTCTCTGTTATACTGAATTTGTTATATATGTGATACAGCACGAATACTGATAAGCTGTACTCTTTTTTCAGAAAAGGATTTTATAAAATGAAAAAAAATAAAGTAACATTTGCAGATATTGCCGCGTATACAAATTTTTCAAAAACCACGATCTCCCGTTATTTTAACAATCCTGATTCTCTTACCCTGGAAAATCAGCAGAAAATTGCCGACGCTCTTGTTGCCCTTGATTATAAAGAAAATAAAGTGGGACGTATTCTTGCCAGCGGACAGACGGAATTCGTGGGGATTATCATTCCCAATCTATATATGCACTATTATTCTGAAATGTTGAACCAGATCCTTTCTACTTATGAGACCTATGGCTATAAATTCCTTGTCTTTGCAGGTAATGATATGCCGGATGTAGAAAGAAAATATATCCGGGAGCTTCTCGCCTATAACATAGAAGGAATGATAGTACTGAGCCCCACGCTCTCATCGGAAGAACTCGCCGCATATAATATTCCAATAGTGGGAATAGAACGCGAAGATCAATATATATGCAGCGTCAATACGGATAACTATATGGGCGGCGTTCAGGCTGCAAGCCTTCTTCGGAAAAGCAACTGTGATTTTCTGATCCATGTGAACGCGCGCATGCCCGAAACCACACCTGCTTACGGACGTATCAAAGGTTTTACCGATATCTGCAGGGAATATAATCTTGCCTATGACCTGATTCTAACACATCTTGGTAATACTTATTATGAAAATAAAGAAAGCATATCGGAACTGGTAGATTCCTGGGAACAGAAGTATCCCGGCAAAAAGAAAGGGATTTTCATGCCCAATGATACTCATGCAAATGTTCTGTTAAATATTCTTTTCCAAAAATATGGACATCTGCCCGACACGTACAAAATCGTAGGCTTCGATAATTCCCCTATATCTGAAGAGGCTGTTATTCCTATCAGCACGGTTGGACAGCAGATATCCTGTATTGCGGCAGAAGCAATGAGTCTGCTCTCTTCTCTTATGAATGAAAGGAAAAAAAGAAAACCGGTTCCTTTGAAGGAACCGATTCATAAAATAATAACGCCTGTTCTCATCCGCAGAAATACTACCGGATGAAACTGTTTTTCAAAACTTCCCCCGACCCGGTATTCTGCCACCGGTCGTTCTTTACCGCGATCTGCCCGCCCACCAGGACATAGTCGAAGCCTGTGCAGAACCGCGCCGGATCCTGAAAATCCGCAGGGGCATGTAGATTCTCCAAGCGGAATACGTTGATATCCGCCGTTCTTCCTTTATCCAGGACGCCTCTGTCCAGATGCAAAGGCCGCGCCGCTCTTCCTGTCATCTTGTACACCGCCTCTTCAATGGAAAAGACATGACGGTCTCTCACATAGTCCGTGAGCACCTTCGGAAAGGCGGCGTACACACGGGGATGATATTTTCCTCCCGTGGGATAGGTGGCGTCTGAGATCAGATTCGAGTACGGATCCTTCAGAAACCGCAGCATATCTTCCTCTGAGGCGATGGTATCCAGCATGGTCGCCTGACATTTTTCCGCGATCAGGATATCGTAAAGCACGTCGAAAGGATTTTCATTTCTCATCGCGGCGATCTCTGCCAGGGACTTTCCCGTCATTTCCACATATTCCGGTGAGTGAAGGGTGCTGGCGTAAATCTGGTCGAAGCCGGCCAGCTCCACAATATTCTCAAAATGTCTGGAAGGTTTCCTTAAAATCCGGGTCAGATGTTCCCGGTACAGCGAATCCTTCAGTCTCTCTATGATCTCTTCCGCTCCTCCTTCCTGGCTTTCCGGCGGAAGGAGATGTACCAGCTGGGTGGAACCGGTCATATACGGATAAAGATCAAAATCCAGCCGGACGCCTTCCTCTCTTGTCCGCCGGAACAGTTCCAGCACCTCTGTGCACCGGACGCCCCAGTTCTTCTTCCCGATACATTTCACATGGCTGACATGGAGAGGAATGTTCAGATTCCCGGCAACCCGGATCACTTCTTCCAGAGACTCCACAAATCCGTCCCCTTCGCTGCGGACGTGGGTGGTAATGGGAATGTCCGTACCCTTAAGGGGCGCCAGCGCTTCTGTAAATCCTTCTGCGTCATATTCAAACTCCGGCGCGTAAGCCACGCCCAGACTGACTCCAAGGGCGCCGGCGTCAAGTGCTTCCTCCAGTCCCTTCCAGACTCTGTGAAGCTGTTCTTTATCAAGCTTTCCAGGCGCATAGCCTGCCGCCGCGGCGCGGATGGTCCCGTTGCCCGCCAGCATTCCTGTATTCACGCTTCTCTTCGTCTCTTCCAGGGCGGTCATGTAGGAGACGAACGTCTCCGCCGCAGGACAGCGCCATTTTCCGCCCTCTTTTTCCAGATATTCTTCCGGAAAATCTCCTGTGACGCTGCTGAGAAAAGACAGGATCTCCTCACTGTGTTCCTTCCCCGCCGGCGCCACCGAAAGTCCGCAGTTCCCGTTGACCACAGAGGTGATCCCCTGACGGTTCAGAAGCTTGTCGTCTCCGCATTTCAGGGCCTCCCAGTCGCCGTGCCGGTGGATATCGATAAATCCCGGCGTCACATAACCGCCTTTCGCGTCCAGGATCTTTTCCCGGGGAAAATCCTCCGGAAGTTCTCCCGGTTTTGTGATCTCACGGATCATCCCGTCCTCGATCACAACGTTGCCCGGAAAGGGCGGTTCATTTTTTCCATTTACGATCAGTCCGTTTGTTATAATATAATCTGCCATTTTCTCCACCTGCTTTTATATTGTCTTCTTTTTTCTCAATTTCCGGTAATAGAAGAATCCCACCAGATCCGCCAGGATCCAGCCAATGGGGATCGCCCACCAGATGGCGTTTACGCCGAACTGAGGCCGCGGCGCCAGAAGGTAGGCGAGAACCACACGGGTTCCCAGAGAAAGGATCGTCAGCACCAGCGACATAACCGGTCTCTCAATTCCCCGGTACAGGCCGTACAGAAGGAAAAGGCAGCCGATTCCCCAGTAAAACGCTCCCTCGATATGGAGATAGGTTACGCCGGCGCGGATAATCTCCTGATCCGGGCTGTCCAGAAAGATCCGGATCAGAGGAGCGGCAAAAATCCAGACGATCACGGAAATAAAAATACAAAAGATCACCGACACGCCCACAGCAAGAGAGGTTCCCCTGCGGATCCGCTCTTTTTTCTTCCCGCCGTAATTCTGGGAAATAAAAAGCGAAAAGGCGTTGCCGAATTCCTGGGCCGGCATATAGGCAAGTGTGTCGATCTTCACCGCCACCGCAAAAGCCGCCATGATCACTGTTCCGAAACTGTTTACCAGTCCCTGGATCATCAGGATACCGAAATTCATCACCGACTGCTGGGCGCAGGTGATCACGGAATACCGCATCACTCTGTCCAGCGTATCTTTTCTAAGACGCATATATTCTCTGCTTATCCGAAGGGCCGGTACCCTCCACAGTGTATACGCCGCTATACCGACACCGGATACAGCCTGGGAGATCACCGTAGCCTCCGCGGCGCCGGCAACGCCTCTGTCCAGTCCGGCCACAAACCAGATATCCAGAAACACATTCAGAACAGACGATACTGCCAGGAACCAGAGCGGTACTACAGAGTTCCCCACGGAGCGGAGAAGACAGGCAAAATAATTATAGAGATAAATAAAAATAATCCCCGCGAAAATCACCCTTATGTAATCGTACATCAGAGGATAGACATCTTCCGGAATCTGAAGGAGAGTCAGAATGGGATCCGTCCAGATAAATACGATCACGTTCAGGACTACCGTCACGACGCAGATAAACCAAAAGGAGGACCACATGCTCTCTTTCAGTTCTTTTTCATTTTTCGCCCCGAAAGCAATAGAAAAAACAGCGCCGCTTCCCATACACAGCCCTATGATCACGGAATTCAGAAAAGTCATCAGCGTGTAGGCGGAACCCACCGCCGCCAACGCTTTCGCTCCCAGGAACCGGCCCACCACCATGGTATCCGCGATATTGTATACCTGCTGAAGCAGATTCCCCAGAATCATGGGAACCGCAAAGATCAGCATTGTTTTTAAAATGTTTCCTTCTGTAAGATTTCTCTCCGCCTTCATCTGTTTCACTCACCCTGCTGTCATTTTTCTCTCAACATAAAACAGATGCCCGGCGGACATCTGTTTTACGTCTCCTTATTCTATAGATTAATACACTCCAACAGCATTTACAAGCTTTTTTGTAATGGGAAGCCAGAACTGTACCAGCGGCCCTGTAAGACATACCGCCACAATGGTTCCCACCCCCACGGTTCCTCCCAGGAAAAAGCCCAGGACTACGAAGAAAAGGTCGCATCCCACTCTCACCCAGCGAAATTCTACTTTCTCGATCTTATCGGACAGAATCACCGCCACAAGATCGTTTGGACCAGTACCTGCGTTACTGTTGATCACAATCGACATTCCGGCTGCCAGGATCACACATCCGATGAGCATACTTGCCACTCTGAGGATCATGGAGGAATCGCCGTTTATGTATCCTCCAAAAAGCCAGGTAAAGAAATCAATGATCGGCCCTCCGCAGAACGCGCATACCACGGTTCCCGGTTTCACATATCCCTTTGTGGTAAAAAGCATCACTGCCATCAGAATACAGAGAACGATCACATGAACCATTCCAACGGTCAGGCCGAAGACCACCGACAGACCCTGGATAAAGACGGTAAAAGTATCTGTACCCAGAGCAGATAAAAGAAACAGCGTTACTCCCAAATGCGCTACCGTCAGACCGATCAGCAGCACGATCAGGGCGACCGCCCAGTCTTTTATGCTTCTGCCTGAGGTATCAGACGCGAACTTCGTCTTCTGCTCACTCATAATCTACCTCCCTGTCATTACAGCATCAGCCGGTAAATATTGGCAACACCCTCTTCATGGAGTTCCACAAAGCCGCCCAGGGATCCTGTTCTGGCGTCGCCGTGGCATGCGATGTGAGCCATTTTCTCAATGTCTTCCTCTTTCGCGCCCAGTTCTGCGAAGTTACCGGGCATTCCGATGGATTTCAGGAACCGGCGCAGACATTCGATACCCTCTTTTGCCGTTTCCTCCGGATTTTCGAAGTTCATCTGGCAGCCCCACACGCGGACTGCGGCCTGAGCGAAACGCATTACATCATGTTTCAGGTTGTAGGTAAACACTGCCGGCATCACTACAGCCAGACCGGCGCCGTGAGCGCAGTCATACTGAGCGGAAAGTTCATGTTCAATGTCATGGCTCGCCCAGTCCTGCGTCCTGCCTACGCCGCAGGAGTTATTATGCGCCATCATACCGGCCCACATGATATTGGCTCTTGCCTGGTAGTTATGAGGATCCGCGATCACTCTTGGACCTTCATGGATCATGGTCAGCATCAAGCCCTCGATCAAACGGTCTGTAACTTCCACTTCTTCTGTATTGGTAAGATACCGCTCATAAAGATGAGCCATGATGTCCGTGATCCCGCAGGCTGTCTGGAAAGCGGGAAGCGTCTCGGTCAGAGCCGGATTCATGATCGTGAATTTCGGACGGAGCGCTTCTCCTGTGGTAGATCTCTTAAACATGCCCTCTTCTTTGGTGATAACGGAATCCGGAGAACCCTCGCTTCCTGCCGCGGAGATCGTGGTGATCGTTCCGATGGGAAGCGCTTCTTCCACAATTCCTCCTTGATAGTAATCCCAGAAATCACCGTCATAGACAGCTCCCGCCGCGATCGCCTTGGAAGAGTCGATGGTGCTTCCTCCGCCGATGGCAAGGATAAAATCCACCTTTTATTTTCTGCAGAGATCGATTCCTTCGTATACAAGTCCGCTTCTGGGATTCGGCTTGACTCCTCCCAGCTCCACATAGGTGATACCTTCTTTCTCCAGAGATTTCTTTACTCTGTCAAGGAGACCGGAACGTACTACCGAACCGCCGCCGTAATGAAGAAGGACTCTGCTTCCCCCAAATTTCTTCACATATTTTCCCGTTTCATTCTCCGTATCTTTTCCAAACACAAAATATGTAGGAGCGTAGAATGTAAAATTGTCCATAATATAAATACCCTCTTTCTTCTGTTCTTGTGACTTCCTGCAATGAATTTTCCGTCATATTCACATTATAAAACCCGCGTATTTTTACCACAAGAAGGCACCTTTTTTGTACCAGGGCACCTTCACTTCCCCTAATCGTCTGTACAGTAGGCGTTTGTCATGATATATTTATCCCCTGCGTTCTCATATCCCCAGTCGCACATCAGCTCCACAATCGGCTGAAGGGTCTTTCCGTGTTCTGTTATGGCGTACTCCACCTGGGGAGGAACCGTAGGATATACGGTCCTTGAAACGATCCCGTCCTCCTCCAGCTCCCTGAGCTGGGTCGTCAGCGTCCTCTTATGTGCGGTCTTGAGGAAACGGAGGATTTCGTTATAGCGCTTCGGTCCTTCATCCAGAAGATAATGAATGATGAGCAGTTTCCATTTCCCGCCAATGATCTTCAGTGTAACCTCCATCTCACAGGAGACTTCTATCCTACCGTCCTTCTGCTTTTCTGTTATTTCTTTCTCAGCATTTTCCCGCGCTGTGTTCTCTTTCTTTTTCGTCATGTTTCTCCTTTTTATCCAATGTTGATACATATTATCAGGAATGAGCAGCTTTTCTGCCTCACCCACAAATGTAACGCCTGTACTCAGGCTTATGCCAGCGTTAATGTACATCTTCATATTATTGTACTACATTTACATCTGTCCGAAAAGCAGAAAAAAGATCCGGGAGCATATTCGCACGCCGGATCATTTTCTCTGATTTTATGTTGTCATTTTTAATTGTCCCGAATCCTTTCAGACCCGTAAATTATTTTTCTACCGGAACTTTCTGATTAAAGTAATCCAGTACGAGCGCGGCGATCACGCCGACAACCAGCCAGAACAGATTAACCGCAAACTGGCCTGCGGAAGAAATGAAACTTCCGAAAGGAATGATCATAACCGTCGCCGCGATCACAATACCCACGATCGCATGGAAGGCGAGATTGTAGTGATGATCAAACAGTGAGTTTACCGCCTTTGCCAGGCAGATCACTGTGACAAGTGCGCCGATACCGCCCGGGACCAGCACGGACATATCAAGATGACCGATACCGTCTACAAAGGGAGTATACAGTCCCAGAGGCATCAGCAGCGTGGAAAAACTCATTCCCGGTGCGATCACACTCAGCGCAAGGCAGAATCCGCAGAATAAAAGCCATGCAAAGCTGGGTTCGATCTTCACAGACAGTATATTTAATGTTCCCAGAAGCCCAAAAATAACCACCATGGCGATTCCCATGGAAATAAAGGATCCTTTCGTTCTTCCCTGTTCTCCCGCTTCGCGGAAAAGTGAAGGAAGCATTCCGCCGATCAGACCTACAAAAAGACATACCGACGTATCCGGATACCGGTTCAGGAAATACGCCAGAAGATTGGCAATTCCGAGAAAACCGATGCCCATTCCGATGATCACAGGGATCAGTCTCGGCACATGGGTTTTAAAGTTCTTAAAGGGATGGGACAAAAGTTCCATCACGGGTTTATAGATTCCAAAGACAACACAGAGTACCCCGCCTGAAATTCCCGGAAGCACGGCTCCCAGTCCGATCAGCGCCCCCTGGAAAACCTGGAGGATCAGGCGTGAAACCGACGGACTGCTTTTTTTGTTCGTATTCATATCTGCTCCTATCCGCCCCGTTGAAGGGGATTTTCATTCTTCTCATACTTATGTTCAAAAGACAGAGGTTATTATATAACAGGAAAAGAGAATTTACCAGTGTTTTTCTTAAATTATAAGCATTATATTGGTCAAAATCAATGAAACAGCATGTTGTGATACCCTACATGATACCTTTTGTTTTTACAGATACGCAAAAAAACCGGAAACACTTGATTTACAAGCATTCCCGGTTGAGAATAAGCAGGGGATGAGAGAATCGAACTCCCACCAAAGGTTTTGGAGACCCCTATCATACCATTTGACCAATCCCCTTTTTTTTACTTTTTGAATTATACATTCAAAAGAAACATTTGTCAATAATAAAATTTTATTTTATTGTAATACTCCATGTATTTATATATCTGTCTCCTGCCTTCAAAGAAATCAGTCCCGGTTGTATTTCAATGTCTTCCACAATTCCTTTTCTGGAAGGCAGAGAACTCCAGGGTTCTATACACACATAATTCGTTTTTTTCCTGGTCTGTGCCAGATTCCAAGGTATTTCATCTGTGCAAATTTTACTATAATCTTTTTGTTGCCTTTCTCGCTTCCAAGAATCACCTGTTCTGGGATATTAGTCAAAATAATTGCATCGTGATCAAACAGATCATGTGTTAAATAAAGATAACGCCCCTCTTGCAATGAAAATGGTTCATTTTTACCAAGAACGAAGCAATCCTCAGACATTAGCTCTCTATATGGGTGAGCTGCTTTCTGGCCACCGGCCTTATTATCTGTAGAAAAAGTTGCTTCTGCTTCAACATTCGCAGGAGAATCTACATATATGATTTTTATTCCTGCCGCCTCTGCCTCTTCAACTATGATATTAAATTAAAGGTACTGTATTTTATATTGCACATCTTTTAATGATTTTTTTAAGCCCGCCGAAACCAAGGAATGTAAAGCAGCTCCATAAGCAGCCTCTTCCTGGCATTTAGGTATATATAGTTTCATTCCAAATAACTTTTCTGCCATTTTTTGCATAAGCCTATTTTTACGGAGCCCATTTCCTGATCCGACAAGTTTTATTGCTTTTCGGCCTGTTATCCGGCACATTTCCTGGTACATCTGCCAAAGTTCATCCAAAATTCCCTGCAACATACCGACTGTCATGGCTCCCATTGAAAAATTATCCACACTAATAGCTTCTATGCTTCCTTTCTTTTCCGGATCTACTCTAGTTCCAGAAAAAGTAGTACGGATTTTCCAGGCATCATCTATTCCGTATTTTTGAATAAACTTGCATGCCTCTTTTTCCATGATGCTGTACAAAGAACTCTCAGTATATTCGAATCCTGCAGATACTATGATTTCATTAAAAAAATTCTCCAGCATCGCATAGGCACGGCCTCCACAGAGTCCTGCCCCCACCAACAGACAAGAATCTGCTGTACATGGACGCAATTCAACAGCGCCTTCTTTTATATCGAGAAATCCTGTTCCGAAGGACACTTGGCTCCCTGTACCAATATTAATCAAAACAGTGTCTTGCATATTCTGGACTGATCCAATAAAGCTTGCCTGATTGTCTCCAAGTGATGCCATGACAGGAACACCTTCTATCCCCTTTATCATTGTATTTCCGATAATTTTGTGTCCTTCACATACCTCTGGCAAATATTTTGTACTTATTCCCAGGTTTTCCAGCTTTTCTTTAAAAAAATCTCCCTTATGAGTATCAAAACATCCCCAGCTTGCCGCCATATCCCTGGCCAATACAGGCTTTTCCTTATTACAGAAACGCATGGCAATATAATCACTGATTGTAGTCATCCACACTGCATCATCAGCAATCTCCCCTTTATCATGTAAATAAAAATGCGTTGTCATTCCATATCCCACTGCTGCATTTCCAATCTTTTTCTTAAGGAATTGTACATAAGTGCAGTCCTTTTGATAAAACTCATTTCCTCTGCTGTCCTGCCATGTATACAGCGGAGAAACCGCTCTCCCTTTCCCATTTACGTATAAAACGCCATGCATCTGTCCAGTAAATCCAATACTATCCGGTTTACCATAATCAGCACTAATATCCATCACTGCTTTCTTTGCCAACTTATACAGCTTTTCTGGATCCTGAACACGGCTATTCATATTCTCCGTTTTTAAAAATGCCTGGTGCGAAATCGTCCTGCTGTCTACGATTTCACCTGTTTCACTGTCCAGCAAAATCACACTGATCGTTGTTGTTCCTATATCAATTCCCATTACTCGCATAAACTTCTCTCCAACTTTTTTATCTCTTTTCTCATTGAGGATGCAATCTGATTCCCCGTACTTCGTATACATCCGATTTCCACATACTGCCTTTCTCATTCTGCTTTTTTAAACAGTCAAAAATTCTTCTTCCCTGATTCTAATGCTTGCTACTACCGCATCGTCCCATCCAACATACCCAAGATTTTTACATCCGCTTTTCTTCAGGCAGTCCACCAACTCTTCTACTGCGTCTTCGTTATCCAGACACACAGAATCTGCATAATTACTCTTTCTGGCATAATCAAAAAGAACAATATTCATTCCTAGACCACGAAGTTTCTGAAGTGCTCTGCAATTGATTTCCATATCTTCTATCCAGAGCACTACATTACGCAAATTTATAGGTAAATATTTTATTTTTCTTTCAAATTATTTACAAGAAACAAAAAAACCAACAACACAACAGAAAATTCTCTGCTCTGCCATTGGCTTTCTTCTGTACCTTCAAAACTGCACACATGCTGACATTTTATGATGAATCTCTCTGACATCGCGTTGCTTCGATAAGCGGTCATCTCATGACTCGCTCCGCTCGTCATTCGATGCCTTTTGCTTCGCAAATGTTCCGTCCAGTCTCTGTACATCCCTCCGTGAGCAA
>DSLMC04103__coassemble_337_pt1 | contig 50447 bp, 45 predicted proteins | sample DSLMC04103__metabat2_low_PE_036 | metagenome-assembled genome bin DSLMC04103
ACATATTATACATCTTCATCATATCCTGCATACGGCGGCTTTCCTCAGAAAGCATCATCATGGCAGATACTGAAGAATCCTTCAGGTTCTCAACTTTAACTTCCAGTTTCTCTTTGTTCAAGGACTTACGGAACAGTTCTGTCAGAGTTTTTGCAGTTTCCTCATCTGCTGCTTCTTCCCCTTTCAGTTCTTCTGTCAGATCCGCATCGATTCTCTTGAACTGGACTGTCTGATCTTTCTGTTCCAGATGAGAGATAAACGGAGCGTCAATATTATGAGTCAGAATTACAGCGTCTTTTCCTGCTTCTTTAAACATGTTGATGTACTGGCTCTGCTGTACCGGATCCGTCACGTAGAAGATTGTTGTCTTCTCAGGCTCTTTTTCTTCGTTTCCGGCGTCACCGGAAGACTGCTCTTCTTTCTTCTCTTTAGTTTCTTCTGTCTGTTCCTCTGCGGCTGTCTCTTCCGCTTTCTCTGTCTTGTTAGCTTCAATGCAGTCTTTCAGAGTCAGATACTTGCCGTCCAGATTCTTAAAGAGGATATAATCATGAAGCTTCTCGGCAAACTTGCTGTCCTTGATGCATCCGTATTTAATAAACGGACTGATATCATCCCAGTACTTCTCATAAGATTCCCTGTCGGTTTTGCACATTCCGGTAAGCTTGTCAGCCACCTTCTTGGCAATATACTCTGAAATCTTCTGCACAAAACCATCGTTCTGAAGGGCGCTTCTGGATACGTTCAGTGGGAGATCGGGACAGTCGATCACACCTTTCAGGAGAAGCAGAAACTCGGGAATCACTTCCTTAATGTTGTCTGCAATGAACACCTGATTGTTATACAGTTTGATGGTTCCTTCAATGGAATCGTACTCTGTGTTGATCTTCGGGAAATACAGGATACCTTTCAGGTTAAAAGGATAATCCATATTCAGGTGGATCCAGAACAGAGGCTCTTTATAATCCAGGAATACTTTACGGTAAAATCCCTTATATTCCTCGTCCGTGCACTCATTGGGATGCTTCATCCAGAGAGGATGCGTATCGCTGAGAGAAACAGGGCGTTTATTGATCTTAACGCGGTCTCTTGCCGGGGAAATCTCCACCGTCTCCTTCTCTCCCTTGTCGTTTTCTCTTTCTTCTGTTTTGGCATCCTCATGGATATGCTCTACAACAACATCGTCATCCCTGAGATCGGCTTCGTCTATCGTCTCATATTCCTGCTCTGCGTTTTCTCTGGAAAGATAAATATTCACAGGCATAAAGGAACAGTACTTCTCGATCACTTCACGCATCCTGTATTCATTGCAGAATTCCAGGCTCTCATCATTCAGGAACAAAGTGATCTCCGTACCGACTGTAGCTTTATTTCCGTCCTGGATATCATATTCTGTACCGCCGTCGCAGCTCCAGTGCACCGGAACAGCTCCCTCTTTATAGGAAAGCGTGTCAATATGCACCTCATCTGCAACCATAAATGCAGAATAAAATCCAAGGCCGAAGTGACCGATCATCTGATCGTCTGTAGTTTTGTCCTTATATTTCTCCAGAAACTCTGTTGCACCGGAAAAAGCAATCTGAGTAATATATTCTTCTACTTCGTCTGCCGTCATACCGATACCGTTATCAATAAATTTCAGAGTTTTTGCCTCGGAATTGACGACAACCTGAATTGCCGGCTTATAATCATCGGGGAATGTATATTCTCCCATAACTTCCAGTTTCTTCAGTTTCGTAATGGCATCGCACCCGTTGGAAACCATCTCACGGACAAAAATATCATGGTCTGAATACAGCCATTTCTTTATGATTGGGAATATATTTTCACTGTTGATTGATAAATTGCCATGTTTTGCAGGCATGTAAACCTCACTCCTTTTGTTTATTTCATTTTCTGCTATATATAGTAATACCCTTTTTTTGAAAAGTCAAGAAAAAATTAGCACTCATTTGAAATGAGTGCTAATAATTCAGATTCTGTTATTATTCTATTTTTATTTTTTCTTTGTGCGGTATACAAGAATACCTCCGATCACAGCCACCGCTGCAACCAGTATGACCACAAAGGACACAATCGGCGTGCTGTCTCCAGTTTTTACAGCATTTCTGCGGTTTGCTGCAGGTGTAAGATCAAGTCCCGGCGCCGTAACATTCGCTTTGGATATGCTGAAAGGAACCTGTTTGGTATCATACTGATCCGTATCTGTCCAGCTGCTTCCATTATACTGCTGAAGCCTGAAGTTTACTTTCAGGGTATAATCTCCACTCTGTGCAAGACCGAAAGTGGCTGTATAAGGAGAACCTGTCCATGTATTCGTGTTGATCACCTTCCAGTGAAGCGGCACATAACGTGTATCTCCCTTCCTCGGCGAAGTATTGTCCATTCCTGCTCCAATTGCAGTAAAGGAGATCCTGGACTGGGTAGTATAATTTCCGTTGTATTCAATGCCGGTGATCCTGTTATCGTCGGCGGAGGCTTTCCTGGGAGAGTATGCGTTCACACTGACCTGTACATAAGCGGCAAGTGTAAGATTGTTATTATTGTCCACTCCGTCCGGGAGCGTGACAGCACCTCTGATACGGAAGTTCTGTGCCTCTACAGAAGAAGGATCATAGCTGCAGTTCTCAATATCCCATACAACTGATGCCTTCATATTCCCTCCTGCCGTTCTGATCACTACAGTAGAAGGAAGTTTTAAGGATTCTTTATTCTTTGGCGTTCCATTTGCCAGCCCTGTCACAGCAGAAGGATTGATGATCTCTGTAACTGTGACTGTCGCCTTAACAACCTGGAAGGACACCTGCAGGGCAGTCCCGGCATTGGCAGAAGCAATGCTGATCGTCTCCTGATAGCTGTTTACTCCCAGGCCGCTCTTCGGCCTTACCGTAAAGCTTACCGAATCACCCGGCTGAAGAGTCAGAGCCTGCGCATCTGCGCTGCTCACCTCAAAGTTGGTTCCTGACGGCTGCACAAGTGTTTCCGCCGTATTCCCGCTGTTTGTAACCGTGAACTGCTGCGCTTCGATCTCCCCGTACCCTTCTTTCACACTGGCGAAGTCCAGAGAAGCCGGTGAGACTGTCAGACTGTGCGAAGCGGCTTCCACAGTAAATCCGGCGCGGATCGGAATCTCAGTTCCCGAAACTTTATCCTGAACTGTAAAATACTCCTCGTATACGCCGGCCGGAAGACCTGTTTTCGGTCTTATGGTAAAGGAAACGGTCCCGCCGTCCCTGGCGATAATACTGTCGGAAAGGGAAACATCAAAGTACTGTGCCTCGTCTTTATCATTTACATAGTAAATAATCTCCGCGTCAGCTGTACCGCTGTTGGTCAGGATCACCGTCTGAGCTTCCGGAGTTTCCGTATATCCTTCCTGGGCTGTACCGAAATCTGTTCCTTCCCTGTCTGCCGCGATACTGCTGACTGCCGGTTCTTCTTCCTCAGTCACGATCTTCACCGGAACAGATACCGTGTAACCTTTGCCATCTGTATCTGCAAAAATCACCGTATCGTCATATTCCTTTCCCGGTTCAAGTCCGGTCTCCACCGGAACGACTTGATATTCACAGGACGCGCCGGCCGTCAGTGTCACGGGATCTGAAGGAGTCACCGTCACTGTTCCTGCTGTAACAGATACCTGGATCGTGATATCTCCATCGCTGTTATTCGTTACCGTTACTTTTCGGGCTTCTCCGTTCTCAAAGGTGAGAGACTCCGTATCTGTCACCAGGGCCGCCGCTTCATCCTGAGGCGTATCCTGTTCCCCGCCGGTCTCTTCCTGGTCTTCCTGGGGCTGTTCCTGTATATCCTCTGTAGTCTCAGCTTCCTCCACAGTCATCCTGGCGGTGTAGGAAACCTGCGCGCCTTCTTCACTGCTGTAGGTGATGACATCCTCATAGGTTCCCGGCTCCACGCCTGCCCGGGGAACAACCCAGAGAGATATGCTCTCTCCCGGTTCCAGCGGTTCTGTGATATCCTGTACCGCAAAATGTTCCGGACTGATTCCGCTGAAATGAAGAGTTCCCGTTCCCGTATTGGTCACTGTGACACATCTGCTCTCGACGCTGTCCTCGGCGCCGGAGATAACCGCACCGAAATCAACAGTACCGGAACCGTCGTCTGCCTCTGCTTCCGCCTGATAGGATAATTCCTGGTCATTGCCGTTCTCATCCGGTCCCGCTCCCTGCGCACTCTCTTCTGTAACGCCGGTCTGCGACTCTTCTGTCCATGTGCCGTCCTCGCTGGCAGCCGGAATAGTGCCAACAGCTTCCGAACCGGCCTCTTCTCCTTCACCGTATTCCGTATATTCTTCATATATTCCGGGATCCTCCGCCGGATACAGGATCTCCTGTCCGTTCTCCGTGCCGGTCTCTTCCCATGTATCATCCTCTGACGGAGTATCTTCCGGAACTTCCTGTACGGGTTCTTCCGTTACCGTACCGGTCTCCGTCTGACTGTCTGAAGATGCATCTGTCTCCTGTTCTGCAAGCAGGGCCGCTTCCTCCGCTGTTATCACTTTATCTGTGACCGCCTTGAGCGTTCCGGAAAATCCTTTGTCCTCCATACCGGAAATGGTCAGACTGATCTCTGCACCCAGATCCTCCTGCACAACCGTATAGGTTTTTTCTCTGCCCAGCTCCTCGGATTTCTCCGTCTCGCCGTCCATGTCTTCTGTTACACGGGCCCATACATAGCTTACGCTGTCCTCATCCAGGCCCTCCGGTTTTACTTCTGTAAAGTCAGCGCTCAGAGTACTGCCTACCGCTGCGGTTCCTTTAATCTTCAGTTTTCCGTCCAGAGCAACGCCGCCCGCCGCAAAAACCGTCGAAGGAAGCAGCGACAGAATCATAAATACCGACATGAGCACTGCCGCAATCCTTTTTTCTCTCATAAGGCACCCTCCTTTTCTCATTTTCTTCTCTCTGTAATTATTATATCACGGAAGAAAATCCTTATGTAATTTCTGTTTTCCCGGGGCTTTATCCTTCCACTATCAGGTATCTTCCGGAAGAAAGCGGAAATACCTCCGCAGCTTCCTTCAGTTCCATATCAGACATACCGTCCACATCGGCTCCGGCTTCATCCAGATATCTGCGTACTTCTTTCAGGGAATTTACCTCCACTGCCATACATTCCTCCAGAAACTCTCCGGCTTCCTCCAAAGTGTCCGCCACCGGCTCGTCAAAAAGCTGCTCCTGTTTTTCCAGAAAAATCTTTACCGCTTCTTCACTGTACATCCTTCAGAACCTCCTCAATATTTCCGTCTGCTTTTATAAGCGCCTCCAGAAGAGGCTCGACCCTGTCTGCAGTATAGCCTGCCGCTTCTCTCACACCAGGCTTGGAATGCCTCATGGCAAATCCATAAGGCGTTGCCTTCAGCATCTCAATATCATTATATTCATCTCCGAACGCCATACACTCCTCCGGGCGGATCCCCAGCAGCTTCCCGTATTCTTCCAGCCCCCGTGCCTTATTGGTCCCGAAGGGAATAAAATCCACCCAGGCAAAACCGGAAGTAACTACTGTACAGCGGCTGCCGAACTGTTCCCTCCAGTAACGGATCGTATCCTCCTGCACCCCGTCCTTCTCATACACGGCTAGCTTCATACAGGGTTCTGTGATCTCGTCGAAGCTTTCGATCACTTTTGACTCTGTCTTTACCACCTCGGTCATAAGCTTCAGAAAATGTCGGGTTTTCGGCATAATATAGTAAAAATCCCGCGTTGCGCAGGAAAACTCCGCGTCCCCGGTTTTATAGATCGCCTCTGCGATCTCCCGCGCCAGACCGGATTCAAAACAGTCCTGATAGAGTATTTTTTCATTTCTGACTGCCATAGCGCCGTTTTCACAGATAAACCCCATGTCGTCCTTCACCGGCTCAAACAGCCGCCTCATGTTTGGATACTGGCGGCCGCTTGCCGCCACAAAAAGAATCCCTTTTTCTTTCAGTTTCCTGATCAGCGGAAAAAGTTCTTCCGGCAGGGTCTGCGCCCCGTTCAGAAGGAGCGTTCCGTCAAGATCGCTGGCCACTAATTTTATCATGTTACTACTCCTCGTATAAGTAAGCTTTTGATTTCAAGTCTTCTTCCGTACCTGCCGTCAGTCTCTTATGGACAGTTCCAGAAGTTCTTCCGGGCTATTTACCACAGTGTCCGCCCCGCTGCTTTCAAGCTCCTCCCGGTCACGGAATCCCCACAGCACGCCTACTGTGTACATCCCTGCGGCTTTTCCCGTAAGCATATCTGTTCGTGTGTCCCCCGCATACATACACTCCCCCGGACGAACCCCGAAAGTTTCCGCCGCTTTCAGAGGAGCGTCGGGAGCCGGTTTCCGTCGGATCCTGTCACTCTGCCCGATCACCAGGTCAAAAGAATCGCCGAACAGGCTTGCGATCACTTTCACAGCCGCCTCGTGCGGTTTATTTGAACAGACTGCCGTGTATATCCCTCTTTTTTTCATCTCCCGGAGCATTTCCGGAATTCCCGGATAGGGAACCACCTTATACAGGGGATCCTCGTCAAACCTCTCTCTGTATATTTTTCTCATCTCTTCATAATGTGTAAGATCTTTGTCACCGGCATCAATAAGGCAGCGCCTCACAAGCATATCCGCGCCCTCACCGCTGTAGTAGCGAAAATTATCCGCCGGCAAAGTCTCAAGCCCCAGTTCTGCCAGTATCCTGTTGGCCACGCTGGACATGGATTCCAGTGTATTTGCAAGAGTCCCGTCCAGATCAAAAACACATGCTCTGATCATTTTTTCATCCTCTCAGTATTATCCCAAGTTTCTTCGCTTCATAAAACAAACGTCCCACCGGAAGGCCGACAACATTCGTGTAGTCTCCCCGTATCCCTTTCACATAGACCCCGAACCTCCCCTGGATCCCGTAACTTCCCGCTTTGTCCATAGGTTCGCCGCTTCTCACATATTCCCGGATCTCTGTTTCTTCCACCGGGTAAAATGTCACGTCTGTCAGCTCCGCAAATGTATGCTCATGCCATATGCCGTTCCTGTATTCCAGAATGGTAACTCCTGTATAAACCTGATGTGTATTTCCCTGAAGCATAAGAAGCGTTCTGACTGCGTCCTCTTCATCTGAAGGCTTTCCCAGAATCCTGTCTCCGAAAGAAACTATCGTGTCAGCTCCCAGGATCACGGTTCCCTCCTCTGCGGGAAAGACCGCGGCCCTGGCTTTCTGTACAGAAAGCTCCTTTACCACATCTTCCGGAACAGAGGCCGATATAATCTCTTCCCCGTTTCCCGGCCGTACTTCAAATTCAACCTCTGCTCTTTCCAGAAGTTCTTTTCTTCTTGGCGATGCAGATGCCAGTATGATTTTTTTCATAAAGCTCTATTCCTCCTGTCAGTATCCGTACAGCGGGTACACCTCACATGTGCCGGTACTATCCGTTCCAGTATACCCTGCCTCCGATAAATCTGCAACCATCATATTGTAAAATAAAAGATTCACCCTTTTCTTTTTGTCCGAAAAGTAGTACAATAAGATAAGAATTTCTGTAAAAACGGCCATCCGGCCTTAAAGGAAAGGAGCAGCATATATGTCAAAAATGAATAAATACTGGGGATTTGCTTTAGTAGGCGCAGCCGCAGCTGCCGCCGCAGGCGCAGTCGCTGCCATGGCTCTGAAAAGAAGACCGGCGGACAGCATCGGTTTTGATGATGATTTCGAGGATGATTTTGATTCTGACGAAGATTCCGAGGAAAAAAGCCCCGAAAATACCTCTGAAGATTTCGCATCTTGGGAAGAAGCGGAAGAAGCCGTAGAGAAAGCTATGGAAGTTTCGGAAGAAGGAGACAAAGAGGAGGCATCTGAAGAAGACGCCGCAGAGGAAGAAGATACCGACGAAACAGCGAAGACAGCTGACGCTGCAGACGCCGCAGAGGCACTCGCTGAAGACATGGAAGGAACTCCTGAAGAAGAAAACTAAACACCGGATTTCATAGGACCTGCGGATAGCCGCAGGTCCTTTTGTATGGCGGAAAATCTTCCCGACCGGCAAGTCATAATTTACGCCTTCGGAAGGCGGAACGAACTTTTCAGGGAAACAATCCTGTTAAATACAGGCGCGCCCTCTCTGGAATCATGGATATCGGCGCAGAAATATCCGTTTCTGACAAACTGGAAACTGTCGTATCCCTTCGCCTCCATCAGCGCCGGTTCCACATAGGCGGTAACTGTAGTGAGGGAATTGGGATTCACGTTAAGGGAGCCGTCCTCTTTATTGTAGACTCCTTTTTCCTCGTCCACGATGTTCTCATACAGGCGGACTGTCGCCTGACCTGCGTTAGTGGCCTCCACCCAGTGGATCGTGCCTTTTACCTTACGTCCGTCAGGGGCGTTCCCTCCCTTGGTCTCCGGATCATAGGTACAGTGCACTACCCTTACGGTTCCGTCATCGTCGGCTTCAAATCCCGTACAGGTCACAAAATAAGCATTCATAAGACGGACTTCCGTACCTAGGAAAAGTCTCTTATATTTCTTCGGAGGATCGATCATGAAATCCTCTCTCTCAATATACAGAGTACCGCTGAAAGGAATCTTTCTTGTTCCCAGCTCTTCATTCTCCATATTATTAGGAGCGTCCAGATATTCCACCTGGCCCTCCGGGTAATTGTCGATCACCAGCTTGATCGGATCCAGTACTGCCATCATACGGGGACGCTTCAGCTTCAGATCCTCGCGGATACAGTACTCCAGCATGGCGTAATCCACAGAGCTGTTGGCCTTTGAAACGCCGCAGAGGTCCACGAACATCTTGATGGACTCCGGAGTAAATCCTCTTCTTCTCAGCGCGGCGATGGACACCAGACGGGGATCGTCCCAGCCGTCCACGATTCCTTCTTCCACCAGCTTCTTGATATAACGCTTACCTGTAACCACATTGGTAAGATACAGCTTCGCAAACTCGATCTGTTTCGGCGGATGAGGATACTCCAGTTCTCTTACCACCCAGTCGTAAAGCGGTCTGTGATCCTCAAATTCCAGAGTACAGATGGAATGAGTGATTCCTTCGATAGCGTCCTCGATGGGATGCGCAAAATCATACATGGGATAAATACACCATTTGTCCCCTGTATTGTGATGCGTCATGTGAGCCACACGATAGATCACAGGGTCACGCATATTCATATTCGGAGAAGCCATATCGATCTTCGCGCGGAGCACTTTCTCCCCATCCTGATATTTTCCTTCTTTCATCTCTTCAAAAAGGCGGAGGTTCTCTTCCACGCTGCGGTCCCTGTAAGGGCTCTCCTTGCCCGGCTCGGTAAGAGTGCCGCGGTACTGACGGATCTCGTCCGCCGTCAGATCGCAGACATATGCTTTGCCCTTTTTGATCAGTTTTACCGCCGCCTCATACATCTGATCAAAATAGTCGGACGCAAAAAACAGACGGTCTTCCCAGTCCGCTCCCAGCCAGCGGATATCCTCCAGGATGGAATCAACGAACTCTGTCTTCTCTTTGGTAGGATTCGTATCGTCAAAACGCATGTTGAATTTACCGTTATATTCCTTCGCCAGCCCGTAGTTCAGAAGTATGGACTTTGCGTGTCCGATATGGAGATAGCCGTTGGGTTCCGGCGGAAAACGTGTATGCACGGTATCGTAAACACCCTCGGCCAGGTCTTTGTCAATAATATTCTCAATAAAATTCTTGGAAACGGTTTCGTTCTCCATCTCTCTTCCTCCTCGTCATTCTGAAAAAAGCCCTTGAAAAATCAAGGGCTTTCTTAAGCTGATGACGGGAATTGAACCCGTGACCTCCGCCTTACCAAGGCGACGCTCTACCGACTGAGCCACATCAGCACTTTATGAACCACGGCATCTTTCTGCCGCTCACAGTTGATAATAATATCAGATATCCATACACTTGTCAACTGTTTTTTACACTTTTTATCTATGCCTTTTTATCCGGCAGACTGTGTTTGTTTCTTTTCTGTTCAACTGCCGTAAGTTCCCAGGAAACTGCGGATTTTCCCCCGTATCCTCTGAAGCGCATTGTCAATGGATTTCGGGGTTTTTCCCATGAGTTCCGCAATCTTCACGTATCCGCATCCCTGAAGATAATAAGTCAGCACTTTGTTTTCCATGGGACTCAGGCTGTTCCGGATCTCCTGTTCCAGCGTACTGGTCCGTTCCCGGTCTATGATCAGGGCCTCCGGATTCTCCGACCACTGTCCCTCCAGACTTCCCGTTTCCTCGTCACTGTTCAGAGATAAATAGGAGTTCAGAGGAAGATGTTTCTTCCTGTTGGAACTCTGGATCGCATTATACAGCTGTCTGTCGATACAGAGGCCTGCAAAAGTCCGGAAAGAAGCCTCCTTCTCCGGACGGTAGTCCTTCACCGCCTTGAAAAGCCCGATCATCCCTTCCTGAATAAGATCGTCTGTCTCGCCTCCCATCAGGTACATGGCGCGGGCTTTTCTGCGCACAAATTCTTTATATTTTTCCATCAGATAATCCGAAATCTCCTCTTCTCCTGCATGAAGTCTCCGGATCAGTTCTTCATCACTGCACTGGTCGTAACCGTTCATTCTGCCTCCGCTTCGCGTTCTGACTTTTGTTATTTCTTCTTAGCCATCTGCTGCCGTACGATCTCAAACGCCAGAACACCGGCGGCTACCGACGCGTTCAGGGAATCGATGTCGCCCCGCATCGGAATCGAAGCTGTGAAATCGCATGCTTCCTTTACAAGACGGCTGACTCCTTCTCCTTCATTCCCGATCACAAGCCCTATGGGACCTGTAAGATCCAGATCATACATGGTCTGACCGTCCATATCCGCGCAGACAAACCAGATTCCTTTCTCCTTCAGGTCTTCCATAGTGCGGACCAGATTCGTCACTCTGGCTACGGGAGTGTAGTTAAGCGCGCCGGCGGAAGTCTTTGCCACCACGGAAGTAAGGCCTGCCGAATGCCTTTTGGGAATGATCACCCCATGGGCTCCCGCAAGGTTGGCGGTACGTATGACAGCCCCCAGATTGTGAGGATCCTCCACATTATCCAGAAGGATCAGGAATGGAGCTTCGCCTTTTTTTTCTGCCCTCGCCATAATTTCTTCTACCGTAGAATATTCATATGCCGCCACCTGAGCGATCACGCCCTGATGGGATTTTGTTTCACTGAGCTGGTCAAGACGTTCTTTTGGAACAAACTTGATTATGGTATCCTTTTTGCGCGCTTCTCTGATGATCGTGCGCACAGGGCCGTCCTGACATCCGTCCAGCACAAATAATTTGTCCACACATCTTCCTGAACGGAAGGCTTCCAGCACCGCGTTGCGGCCTTCTATCATATCGCTCATACCGTCTCCTCTCCGATTCCCATACGGATCAGCGTAAGCATCCGTGTGTATTCTTCTTTCAGATACAGATATCCCATCAGCGCCTCGAATCCTGTAGCTCTCCGGTAGTCCGCCATGGTGGCGTGCTTCGCCATCGTAGGCGAATGGGCGTTACGGCCTCTCCGGTATATATCATGTTCTTCCTGAGTGAGGTGTCCCTCAATCTTCTCCATGATGGCGGACTGGGCCGATGCCTTCACAAGGCTGCTGGCCTTCCTGTGGATACGGTTCACCGGGCAGTTTCCCTTCTTCACAAGAATCGTCCGGATTACAAGCTCATAAACGCCGTCCCCTATATAGGCGAGTGTCAGCGGCGAATAACTGCGAATATCCGGATCCTTCAGGCCGAACAGCTCTCTCAGCTCGCTCATACGCGTTTCCATTTCACACCTTCACGGGTATCCTTGAGTTCGATCCCCATATCCAGAAGCTTCGCGCGGATCTCGTCCGCCTTGGCGAAATCTTTTGCTTTCCGGGCAGCCTGACGCTCTTCGATCAGGGCTTCGATATCTTCGTCCAGAACTTCTTCTTTTTTCAGGACGATCAGTCCTAAAACGTCGCAGAGTCTGACGAGGATATCCAGAAGATATCCCGCAAAAGCGCCTGTACTCTCTTCGTTTACTTTCGTGTTGGCAAATTTCACCAGCTCAAACACAGCCGCAAGAGCGTCTGCCGTGTTGAAATCATCATCCATCGCCTCTTCAAATTTAACGGCAAATCCGTCTGCCGTGGAAAGAAGTTCTTTCTCTGTGGAAGTCATTTCTCTCTGATCCGCATCCCGGCGGTCTTTCAGACGTCCGGCAGCCTCCACGATACGCTCCAGGGCATTCTTTGAGGATTCCATAAGCTCCGCGCTGAAATTCAGAGGACTCCTGTAATGAGCGTTCAGCATAAAGAAACGCAGCACCTGAAGGTCATACTGCTTTGCAATCTCTCTGACCGTACGGAAATTTCCCAGAGATTTTGACATTTTCCGGTTATCGATATTCAGAAATCCATTGTGCATCCAGTACCGGGCAAAAATCTTTCCGTTGCAGCATTCGCTCTGGGCAATCTCGTTCTCATGATGAGGAAAGATGAGATCCTCGCCCCCGGCGTGGATATCGATCTCCTCACCCAGATATTTCTTTGACATTACAGAACATTCAATATGCCATCCCGGACGGCCGTCGCACCAGGGTGATTTCCAGTATGGCTCTCCTTCTTTCTTTGGTTTCCAGAGAACGAAATCCAGCGGATCCTCCTTCTGCTCCTCTCCTGACACCTGCAGGGAACGGAATCCTGACTGAAGATCGTCCAGGTTTTTGTGGGAAAGCTTGCCATATTCTTTAAACTTCTTCACACGGAAATATACCGTGCCGTCGGAAACCGCATAGGCATATCCCTTGTCGATCAGACTGCCGATCATCTCGATCATACCATCGATCTCCTGCGTCGCCAGAGGATGGGTCGTGGCAGGCTTCACGTTCATGCCCGCCATATCTTTTTTGCATTCTTCGATATAACGGGTGGAAATTTCTTCCGCGGTCACGCCCTCTTCAATGGCTTTTTTGATGATCTTGTCATCCACATCTGTAAAATTAGAAACAAAATTCACTTCATAGCCTTTATATTCCATATAACGGCGCACAGTATCGAAAATGATCATCGGCCGTGCGTTTCCGATATGGATCAGATTATATACAGTCGGACCGCAGACATACATTTTAACTTTGCCCTCTTCCAGAGGAACAAATTCTTCCTTTCTGCGGGTCATTGTATTAAATATTTTCATGATTCTGTCCTTTCCGGTGTTTTTCTGTATTTATGCCTCTTCCAGAAGGCATACCGCCTGAGAGGCGATTCCTTCTTCCCTTCCTGTAAATCCCAGTTTTTCTTCTGTAGTGGCTTTGATATTTACCCTGTCCGCGGAGATTCCCAGAGCCTGCGCGATATTCTGCCGCATCTTCGGAATATAAGGCGCCATTTTAGGTTTCTGCGCAATGATCACCGCATCGATATTTCCCACAGAGAATCCCTGTTTTTTCAGAAGGCCTGCCACATGGTCGAGCAGCCGGAGGCTGGATATTCCCTTATATGCCGGATCTGTATCCGGAAAATGCTGTCCGATATCTCCAAGAGCCGCCGCTCCCAGAAGCGCGTCCATCACTGCATGGATCAGAACATCCGCGTCAGAATGTCCCAGCAGTCCCTTTTCCCAGGAGATTTTCTCCCCGCCGAGAATCAGGTCTCTTCCCAGCGTCAGTCTGTGTACGTCATATCCCAGTCCGACTCTCATCATACTTCTCCTTTCATGCGCAGCATCTTGCTGACTCTCAGAAAACTCAGGCGTCTGCGCACATAGGGCGCCAGTCTCAGACTTACGGGCACGATCTCCTCCGTAAGACCAATATCGCAGACATCTTTTCTGCACCCTGCTTTCTTCATGGCATGACGCAGTTCCTTCTCTTCCGGCAGACAGTCTATGATATCTGCAATTTCATCAAGACTGTCCTGAAGTCTCGCAGGACTCACTTCCAGAAGAAGCTCAGGTTCATTTTCTTTCCGGATCCCTTCCAGAAGCCCTTTCTTTCCGAAAGTTTCCTCAAGCAGAGCCGAATCTCTGTCCTCATAGGGAACTGCCCTTAACTCCCTGTTCCGGATACTTTCGGCAATTCTTTTGTACTCTTTAAGAACCAGAAGGGTTCCCACGGAAACCTTCTCTCCATGAAGAGCATCCAGTTTTTCATTGATCACTTCCATCTCCCACAGATGAGACAGATGATGTTCCGCGCAGGAGGCCGGGCGGGAATTTCCCACCATCTGCATTGCCAGTCCGGAAAGGATCAGCGCGTACATCAGTTCCTCGCATCCGTCTCCCTCTCCCTGGGCGATCTCACGCAGACTGGAAACAACCGTCCGCAGCGCTTTCTCTTCCAGTTCCACGATCCTGTCGCAAATATATTCTCCTGTGAGAAGATGCGCGATCTTCCAGTCTGCCAGGCAGATGTATTTTCCCAACAGATCGGAGACTCCGGAAGCCGTCAGACGCGCGGGAGCGTCCGCAAAAATCCTGGTATCGGCAAAAACCGCCACTGGCGGAACTGCAGGAACCGTTTTTTTGAGTCCTTTCCATGTCATTGCCGCTACATTTGATACGAATCCGTCTACACTTGCAGCCGTAGGCACAGACACAAAGGGAACTTTATACTGAAAGGCTATGTAACGGCTGATATCATGTATCGTACCGCTGCCCACCGCCAGGATCAGATCAATATCCTCTTCCATATAGTTCTCAACGATCTGCACGGCATGTTCATCCGCATGAAGTCCCTCGGCATCCAGTGTAAGGACCTGGCACCGGTCATAAATATCTTCCATAACTTCTTCCGTAGCCTTCATTGTATTGGTATCACAGATCAGAAGCGGAGAGATATGCTGTTTCAGGAAGCCGTCGCACATAGCCTCCTCCAGTCTGTCCACAGCGCCTTCTTCTATTATGATCTCCTGCACGTCCACATGGTGTTCTTTCCCGCACCTGCAAGGTCGGCCAAAATCATCCGTATCCACTCGCATATATATTATCCTCCTGTTTTGTGGCATCATACTATTATAGTGTGGTATTATACATGATTTTCACATAAAAAGCAACGGCGCAAAAAACCTCCAGACATTTCGCCTGAAGGTTTTCTGATCCGGACGGTAATTCCGTACGCCGGTTATTTATTTTTCGATGGAAGCGATCATTTCCACTTCGCAGAGTACATTTTTCGGAAGAGTTTTTACCGCAACACAGGAGCGCGCCGGTTTATTTACGAAATATTTCGCATAAATTTCATTAAAAGCTCCAAAATCACCCATATCGGCAAGAAAACAGGTGGTTTTTACCGCGTTTCCCAGATTCGTACCGGCCTCTGCGGCAACAGCTTCCAGATTCTTCATCACCTGTTCAGCCTGGGCCTCAATGGTATCTCCCGCAATCTCTCCTGTAGCAGGATCTACCGGAATCTGGCCGGAAGTAAACAAAACATCATTTAAGATCATTGCCTGAGAATACGGTCCGATCGCTGCCGGAGCCTTGTCTGTATATACTACTTTCATAGTGGATCCCCTTTCGTAAAAATATTTGTATTTATTCTATATCAAAAAATAATAAGGGTCAAGCAAATTCTTTGGTTATAAATTAAGGTAATTGTATACTACTCCCGATATTTTCCTGATGTTTTCAACCGCCTGATCTGCGCTTTTAAATCCTTCTGACATCACACACAGAATATATGTGGTTTTCGGCCCGTACACAATAGCCATATCATGCTGATCCGTATCTGTTTCTCCCGTCTTATTTGCCACAGTAACATCTGCAGCGATTCCTGACGGGATCTTGGTTGTATTTTTCTGATTCAGCAGAAGCTCCAGCATATCTTCCGAAGCTGCAGCACTGACACATTCGCCTTTATATATGCGTTCCAGGAGCAGTCCGCAGTCTTCTGCCGTAGTAGTATTATGTTCTCCAAGACTCAGCACCGGCGATCTGGACGGATGGAGCGTACTCTGATAGGAAGTATCGTCATACCCTTCTTTTTCAAGATATTCATTCACACTCTCCGCGCCTTTCAGGAAATCACTCTTTTCATCCTGAAGCCTTCCCAGCTCATTGCAGGATTCGTTGTCACTGACAGTGATCATATTCCAGAGAAGATCATATACTTTTTCCTGAACAGCCGGACTGTCCGGTTCTGCTTTCATCTTTTCCGCCTGATTTTCCAAAACCAGATCCATATCCTCATAAGTCTTCGCCATCACAAATGCTTTGATCAGACTGGCAGAATACATCGGTTTATTATTGATGCTGATCACTTCATCTGTATCCAGATTTTTAACATATACACTCCACTCACCGTCATAGGAAGACAGCATAGATTCCAGCTGCGGTTCAAGAGTATCCATTCCCAGATTTTCCAGATCCGAAACTTTTCCTGTTTCATCCACAGGAAATCCTTCTTCGGTCACTCCTGCCTCCTGTACCAGCGCGCCGTTTTCTCCCCCGAAATAATATGTTCCGGAAAAATGCCGGCCATTAGATGTCATTTCCAGTTCGTGCAGGCCCGGTTCCGTCGTCATCCGTCCGTTTTCATCAAAAAAATAATATCCGTCATAGACGGTTTTATCCACTGTAAGACTATCGATATATCTCACCTGCGGCGCGGCCGTCAGTTTTCCAAGACTGTTTACCATATAGAGTCCGTCGAAATCCTGATCTTTACAGACTGCCCCCTTTATCTGCACCACATGGGGCGATTCCGCCCGGAATCTGCCGCTGTCATCATGGTAATAAAATCCGTTCAGCACAGTTCCGTCAATTTCCATATGATCAAAATAGTGGACTTCTGCAGTATCACACCGGGTACCGTCTCCGTTCAGACAGAAAAATCCCTCGCTTTTCAAAAGATATCTGTCTGTGCCGTCTCCAATCGGACGGATCTGCGCTTCTTCTGTGGCAGAAAGCATCTGTTCTTGTTCCGGCGCAGCCGCGGCAACAGGAACAGCGGCCGCCAGAAAACTCAGAATACCGGCAATCAGGACGTTCTGACGGCGGCAGTTCTTTCCAGCTTTCATAGGTTGTTCCTCTCCTCTTTTTCTAAAGAATCCCAGAATTCTTTCAGATATTTTTCTACAGTATTCAGTCGGCAAGATCTCACATCCGACCATTCCGCGGGAAACAGATTTCTGTATTCCGTAGTCATAAAACGGTCGTCCATAAGAAGGATCACGCCTGTATCTTCTCTGGTCCGGATTACTCTTCCCGCCGCCTGAAGAACCTTGTTCATTCCCGGATAACGGTAAGCATAATCAAAACCGCCTCTGTTCCTTTTGTCATAATATTCCCGAAGTATCTCCCGTTCCGCGCTCACCTGCGGAAGTCCGGTTCCTACAACAGCGGCGCCGATCAGGCGCTTCCCTGTCAGATCAATCCCTTCGGAAAAAATCCCTCCCATAATACAGAATCCCAACAGAGATGTCTCCGGATCCTCCGTGAATTCCTCCAGAAATTCTTCTCTCTCCTTTTCGTTCATAGACGGGTTCTGGCAGATACAACGCACCCAGCTTACGGAAAATTCTTCCTCGTAGATCCGGAAGACATCTTCCATAAGACGGTAAGACGGAAAAAAGGCGATATAATTCCCCTTCTTCTGCCAGACCATACGGGCAAGATATTCCGCTATCCGTCTGTATTCCTCATACCCTCTTCTGGCATACCTGCTGCTGACGTCCGTGCAGAAAAGAATACATCTGTTTTTTTCCTCAAACGGAGATTTTACGTAAATACCATAATCCTCTTCCCTGGTACTGAGAAGGCTTCTGTAATATGTCATGGGGATCAGTGTCGCGGAGAAAAACACCGCGCTCCGCCCTTTATCAAGATAACCCTGAAGATTTCCCGCCGGATTCACACAACTGAGCTTCACCCGAAAATCTCCGTCCTCTTCTGAAGCGCCGTAGATCACATAATTATCATCCAGAAGATCCGATATATTCAGGAAATCTCTTACCATAAAATAAAAATCCCTGATCTCATCCGGAAAGTCTCCGTTTTCCGGTTCTTCCAGCATCCTGTCCATCTCCCCCTGTGCCTGAAGAAGATCCAGCGGAAGATTCCCCGGACTTTCCAGTGTCTGATAGTCTCCGCACTCTCTGCTCAACTGGAGCAGACTGCGGCTGACCTTCCCAAGAAGCCGGTACAGTTTCGGGCTTCTGTTCCTGACCAGCCGTCTGGTTTCCATCACGGCTTTGCGTGAAAGGGCCGCGCTGTACATCTCCCGCCCTCTTTCCACGAGATTATGGGCTTCGTCGATCAGAAAAATATAATCTCCCGACACATTTTCCCCGAAAAAGCGTTTAAGATGGACATTGGGATCAAACACATAATTATAATCGCAGATCACTCCGTCCACCCATACGGCCAGATCCAGGCACATCTCAAAGGGACACACCTGCCATTTTTCCGCCTGTTCCAGGATCGACTCTCTGGTAAAGCTCTGGCCGGAAGTCCACAGTTCATAAACAGCGTCGTTCACTCTGTCGAAATGCCCTTTCGCGCGGGGGCATTTTTCCGGCGTACATTCCGGTTTTTCGCAGATACAGAGTTTTTCTTTTGCAGTGATCGTCACCGACTGGAACATAAGCCCCCGGGACCGGAGAATGTCAAAAGCGTCCTGTGCCACGGTCCTGGTGATCGTCTTGGCCGTCAGATAGAAAACCGTATCCCCCATTCCCTGCCCTGCGGCGCGCACAGCCGGGAACACAGCGGACATGGTTTTTCCCACCCCGGTAGGCGCCTGGATAAAAATCTGGCGTCTGGAGGAAACCGCATGATAGATGGAGGAGACCATCTCCCGCTGGCCCTTCCGGTAGGCAAAAGGGAATTCCAGGTTTTCCATGGAAGCGTTTCTCTGGAGTTTCCAGGACAGCCGGTAAGATACCCATTTATGGTATTCATCAAGGAGTTTCTGATACCAGAGCTCCAGTTCCCCTGCGTCATACTTCTCTCTGAAACGGCGTATCTCCTCCGTATCAAGATTGGCGTAGGTCATCTGTATACTGATATGCTCAAGACTGTTCTGTTTCGCGTAGATCCATGCGTAACACATTGCCTGGGCGCGGTGGACCTCCACAGGCGCCTCCAGGGTATTCACATCTCTGTAAATCCCCTTGATCTCATCGATACAGGCTTCGTCCTCCCCGGTGATGATCCCGTCGGCACGGCCTTCCACCCGGATGATCAGATCCTCATATTCTGTATCCATTTTCAGCGGAACCTCCGCCTGATATCCGCCTTTCATCTGACGCTGTATTTTTCGGTGGAGACGGCTTCCTTTCTGCATAGCTTCTTTATCGGCGGTTCCCTTTCCACTGTCCAGATCCCCGCTTCTGAGAATAAACTCCACCAGATTTCTGACAGAAATACGGATTATCTCTTTCTCCATCTGCCTTACGGGCCGCCTCCTCTCTGTAACGCTATAAAAAGCGTATACCCGCCATATGGGAATATACGCCTTGAGATTCAGATATCGCTTATCATCCTACAGCAAATTTCGCAATGACTGCGTTAAATCCTGGATTTTCCCCGTAGTACTTCACTGTAAGTTCTCTCGTCAGATCCATACTGAGAATCCCCAGAATGGATTTCGCGTCGATGATAATCCTGTTGTAAAAAATATCTATATCAAAATCACACTTATTTGCCGCGTTTACAAACTCTTTTACATCCTCTGCCGCATTTAACCTGATCTGATGCTCTGCCATAATTTCATCCTCCCGATTACAAGAATGTTCAGATTTTGTTCTATGCGTATTTTGTCATTCCGCTTCCGGTTTGTCAACAGAGTTAAATTTTTCTTCACATTTTTCAACGGATTATATAAATATCCCTTTATATTTTCATTTTTTTCTGTACATTAAGCCAAGAAAACACGGCACATTTTAACAACGAAAAAACAGGCCGGAACACACCTTTCATGTATTCCGGCCGCATATTTTTACAGCTGAGTCATTACAAAAATATCATAAATCGCTTTTACTGCGGTTTCAAAATCCCGGTTCTCCACTCCGATGATGATATTCAGCTCGCTGGATCCCTGATCGATCATCTTCACATTCACGTGGGCGTGGGCCAGCGCTGAGAATACACGTCCCGCTGTTCCCCGCTGGGATTTCATTCCCCTTCCCACAACGGCGATCAGCGCCAGATCCGATTCCATCTCAATGAAATCCGGATTGACCGCGCGGTGGATACCTGCGATCACCTGCTGCTCTTTTTCCTCGAACTCATCCTGATGCACATACACCGTCATGGTGTCGATACCGGAGGGAACGTGTTCAAAATTAATACCCTGCTCCTCAAACACCTGAAGGACCTTACGGCCGAATCCGATCTCGCTGTTCATCATGGATTTCTCGATATTGATGGAACAGAAGCCCTTCTTGCCCGCGATACCGGTGATCACATATCTGGGCTTGCGGCAGGTGCTTTCCACGATAAGCGTTCCTTTGTCCTCCGGACGGTTGGTATTCCTGATATTGATGGGAATGCCTTCCTTCTGTACCGGGAAGATAGCGTCTTCATGGAGTACGGTGGCTCCCATATAGGAAAGCTCACGAAGTTCCCTGTATGTGATCGTCTCGATCACTGCCGGATCGTCCACGATCCTGGGATCTGTCACAAGGAAACCGGAAACGTCCGTCCAGTTCTCATAGAGATCTGCGTGAACCGCCTTCGCAACAAGTGAACCGGTAATATCAGAACCGCCTCTGGAGAAGGTCTTCACCATACCGTCCTCCATAGCTCCGTAGAATCCCGGGATCACTGCACGCTCGCATTTTGCGAGACGTTTCGCGAGAAGGCTGTCTGTCTTATCCGCGTCAAAATTTCCGTTTTTATCAAACCGGATCACGGAAGCTGCGTCAATAAACTCAAATCCAAGATAAGCCGCCATGATCTTTCCGTTCAGGAATTCTCCTCTGGACGCGGCGTAATCGGTTCCCGCCTGAGCCTTAAAGTCTTTCTCGATCTGCTGAAACTCCTCTTCCAGAGAAAGGGGAAGTTCCAGTCCGCGGATGATCTCGTAATATCTGTCACTGATCTCTTTCAGTTCCCTGCTGAAATCTTCTCCCACAGCCGCTTTATTATAGCAGGCATACAGAAGATCCGTCACTTTGGTATCCTCGGGAAATCTTTTTCCCGGCGCAGACGGCACCACATAACGTCTGCTCTCCTCGCTGCGGATGATCTCTCCAACCTTCCGGAATTGATCGGAATTAGCAAGAGAACTGCCGCCGAATTTCACAACTTTTTTCATAATAATGTTCTCACCCTTCTGTTTTTCTCATTACCGATAAAAATCTGTTTTCTATTTTATTGAAAAACAGAGGATTTTGCAAGTATTTCTTTCTCTCACATAAAGAAAAGCAATATCTTATTTCATTATGAGCAGTACTCCCGGAGAACATTCTGCAGAGCGGACGCGCTGCTGGAATGACATCTGCACACAGGAATGGATTTCCTTTTCGCCTCGTCCACAGCGCAGTTTACCATTTTGTGGGAAACCGTATTGGTAAACAGGATCAGAAGATCCGGATCCCCGATCTTCTTTTTCATCGCGCCTTTTTCTTTCGCAAATACTTTTGCCTTACACCCGAAACATTTACAGATATCTTCATACTGACAAACCATCCGCTCATTTCCACCTACGATCACAACGCTCATATATCCGCCTCCTTTTGTTAAATCAAGCTAACTTACATCGTAAAATTTTAGTTAGCTATTGCTAACTATTTGTTGTAATCCTACCATGTACCGCTCCATTTGTCAAACTTTTTCTCTTATTTTTTCTCTTCTATTTTACGGAAGATCCTCTCTGTTTTCTTTCTGCTCTCTTTGATCCCCGGACACCCCGCAGACAATGAGCACATTCCCTTCCACCCGGAAATGTACGTCCATCCCTCCGTAAGCCAGTCCATATACCCGTTCCGGATCCGCCTGATATCCCGGCCGCGGATCATTTGACAAAACTTCTGTGAGAGGCTCTCTTTTTTCTTCCGGAACCAGTGAAAGCCAATCGTCCGGAAATACCACCTTCAGTCTGTGATCCCTGATCTGTTCCGTAAACCCGCCGGAAGCTTCCGGATGACTGTCTGTGGGAATATACGGTTTTATGTCAAAGATCGGCGTTCCATCCATCAGATCGGCTCCTGAAACATGAAGAACAGGGCCAAGCTCCCGATGGAATTCCACACTCTCCAGGCGCACAGAAGAAAGGCCCAGGCTGTTGGGCCGGAACGGCGACCTGGTGGCAAAAACACCTTTCCGCACATTTCCTCCCAGCCTGGGCGGTCTTACAGTAGGCGACCATGTGTCACGCACGTTCTCAGAGAACTGCCAGATCAGCCATATATGGGTATATTCTTCAAGTCCGCGGAAAGCTTCCGCCACACGGTACTCCGGTTCAAATACGATCACCGCTTTCTGACGGTTCAGCCTTCCGCTCTGGTGCGGAATCCCGAACTTCTCCGTAAAGTCGTTGTGGATTCTTGCGATCACTTTCAGTTCCGCTCTGTTATTCTGCGTTTTCATCATCCATATCCCCGAAAATACTGTCATAGTCAAAGGAAAGATAATAGTCTTCCATGGCTTGGATCTTCTCCACGTAATTATCTTCTGTGAGAAGACCTTCCTCCTCATAGATCCAGTCAATGATCATATCGCTGATTTCTGATCCGTAATGTGTCGGATCCATATAATTATCAAGATTCTGTGCGATATCATAATGATCGGTAAAAGAATACAGTTTAACATTATCATATGGAAGAAGAAGCTCCGCCTGGAGTTTTTCCGCCTCGAAGTAACGGATCAGATCTCCGCTGCGTTCTGCGTCATCCCAAAAAGCCACGCTGTAGAGCGGCGTATAAAAAATAAAAGTCGTATCGGGATTTTCCTCTACTGTCCGAATGACATTTTCCGTAACATTATCGATCACCGTCTGCCTGTCCGCATCTGTAAACGCCTTCTGCCCAGATACCGCCTCTTCTTTTCTCTCATAGCTTTCCATTACATGTTCTTTTCCCACAGGATGCTCCCATTCCCAGAAGCTGTAATCGTCCATGGAAGTAGTCTCTTTGCCCAGCATATTATATCTTATTACCGGCAATGTGCTGTCCAGAAAGATTTCTTTATTGAGGACATAGTTTACATCATTAAAAATATTATCGTCATAGAGATAGTCCGGATACTCGTCATAGTTACGCACTTCACCTGCCTGAAAAACTTTATTGTAGTCCAGACACCGGAATATATATTTCGTGTCGGGATTTTCCCTGAGAACTTTACGCGCCTCCTGATCGATGGCATAATAGGTCTCCGCCGTATAGGTGACTTTAATGGATTTTGTCCCGAACAGCCTGTCAAACTGCGACGCCTTAAAATTCTGCATCATGGATGTTCCCACAATTGCCGCGTCGTAATCATATGTCTTTATAATTCCGTCATTGAGATATCGTTCCATCCCGTCTTCCAGCGGGTACTCCACTCCTTCCAGAGGTTTGTGGTAATGGAAAAACGGGTCCAGCACAACGGTGGCTCCTGCTGCAAGCACCAGCACTGCTGCGGTCCCTCCCACAACAACTTGTACAAATCTGCGGTTGTTCATATTTGTTTTTTTCCCTCCTAGAAGTTAAAGTACAAAAATTCTGACACGCCCGAAAGCGACATGATTCCCCATACAAGATAAAAGATGGATACAAAAGCCCTTCTCACCGTAGGCCTGAAATCCAGTTCCTGATTGTTCCTGAACGCAAGGCAGATGACAAGCGCCGCCGTCATCAGAATCAAGGCGTCAAATCCCCTAATAGAAGAAGCAATTTCTCTCAGCCCGGGTATCTTCTCATATATGAAAGCAAATTCCGTCAGTTTAAACTGAACCAGCATAGAAGCCCTGATATTCAGATTCTGGAATCCCAGGATCCGTTTCAGTACAGTCCAGGCCTGAGAGATGGAATCTGCCCGGAAAAAGATCCAGGTCACATTGACAAATGCGAACGTAAACATCCATCTGAGGACTATATGAAGAGAATTCCACTGTTTTTTGAACAACCTTGTGAGCGCATTGGCCACACCATGAAGGAATCCCCAGAATATAAAGGTCCAGTTTGCGCCGTGCCACAGTCCGCTGACAAGGAATACGATGATAATATTCAAATAAGTCCTGACAGTTCCTTTTCTGCTTCCACCCAGCGGAAAATACACATATGTTCTCAGGAAACGTGTCAAAGTCAGATGCCAGCGATCCCAGAAGTCCACAACAGACAGAGCCTTATACGGCGAATTAAAGTTCATGGGGATCTTGATATTAAACATATATCCCAGTCCGGTAGCCATGTCACAGTAACCGCTGAAATCAAAGTAGATCTGAAATGCATAGGCAAGCATCATCACAATACCTTCCATGGATGTGATCCCGGCGGCAACGTTGCCGTATCCCCAGGTCACTGCCTTGCTCAGAGTATCCGCAATGATCACTTTTTTTACAAGACCTGCGGAAAACACATAGATTCCGTGGGCCATGTTTCTGGATTTCATCTTCCAGTTTTTGGGATCCGCAAACTGAGGCAGCACTTCGTTATGAAGTACAATGGGACCTGCCACAAGCTGCGGGAAAAAGGTTACGAACAGCGAATAGTCAAGAATATTGTATTCTCTCGTCTGCCCCCTGTAGGAATCGATCACATAGGATACCTGCTGGAATGTAAAGAAGCTGATTCCCAGCGGAAGAACAATATGACGAAGATGGAAATCTGTGGAAAACGCCTTATTAAGATTGTCTACAAAGAAATCATAATACTTGTAATAGAAGATCAGTCCCAGATTAAAGATCAGTCCCACAGCCAGAAGCAGTTTCTTTATCAGCCTTATCTTCTCTTCCGGCAGTTCCCATTTCCTCTGGAAGAGCTGGGAAAGAATATAGTTCACACAGATACTGCTGCCCATGATCCACAGATAACTGGGATTAAAATAGCCGTAAAACCAGAAGGACATCAGCACCAGCTCCAGTTTTGCCAGCAAGTGAAATCCTGCTTTATGAAGCCCGAAGTATCCCAGCAGTGTCACAGGCAGAAAAAACAGAATAAAAATATACGAGTTAAAAAGCATTTTTTCAATTCCCCTTATCCAAATTTACCTGATGAAAGCCATTATACAAAACAGGCTCTCTAATTGCAACACTTTTGTAACTTTTTGTAAACATTTGCATGTAGCCATAATAAAAGCCTGTTATCCGTATTTCTTCAGTAAATACCGGAAACAGGCTTTTTCTTCTTATTTTTAACTATCTGTCCAGAATATCCACCTTCGTGTCGTCTTTCGCATCAAGGTTATTGATATATTTCTTTGTTTCCCGCACGATCACATTGGACAGAAGGAGCACGGCGACCAGATTGGGAATCGCCATCAGGGCGTTAAGGATATCGGCGATAGTCCATACAAGGTTCAGCGAAACCACAGGCGCGATAGCCGCTACCACGATATACAGGACTCTGTAAGGGATCAGTCCAATCTTGCCGGAGAAATATTCCACACAGCGTTCTCCGTAATATGCCCATCCGAGGACTGTGGAATAAGCGAAAGAGATGATGCCTACCACAAGGATCACAGGTCCCAGAACGGGGATCTGCTGGAAAGCCAGAGTGGTAAGGATGCCTCCGTCGGTGATATTTCCCATGTCAATGGAAGGATTCTTCATGATACTGGTTACCAGGACAAGACCTGTCATCAGGCAGACAACAACGGTATCCCAGAATGTTCCCGTACTGGATACCAGAGCCTGGCGGACCGGGTTCCTTGTCTGTGCAGCCGCTGCCGCGATGGGCGCGGAACCCATACCGGACTCATTGGAAAAGAGCCCTCTGGCAATACCGTACTGCATGGCGAGCATGATGCCTCTTCCCACCAGTCCGCCTGCCGCCGCTCCCGGCGTAAACGCCAGACGGCAGATCGTCTTGATCGCGGGAATAATAAAATCATAGTTGATACCAAGGATGATCAGGCATCCCAGCACATAGAAGATTGCCATAAAGGGAACCAGCTTCTCGCATACATTGGCGATGGACTTGATACCGCCGAAGATTACGAGGGCTGTGAGGGCGGCAACCACTACTCCCACGATTGCCGGTGAAATCCCCATGTTTTCTTCACATACAGCAGCGATAGCGTTTACCTGTGTCGCGCATCCGATTCCGAAGGAGGCGAATCCGCCGAAGAAGGCGAAGATCATTCCCAGCCATTTCATATTCAGACCGCGCTCCAGAGCGTACATCGCGCCGCCCTGCATTCTTCCGTCTTTCGTCTTCACTCTGTACCTCACGGCGATCAGGGATTCGGAATACTTCGTGGCGATTCCGAACACGCCTGTAAGCCAGCACCAGAGAACCGCTCCCGGTCCTCCCAGCGCCACGGCGGTTCCCACGCCGATGATATTGCCCGTACCGATGGTTGATGCCAGGGCTGTGGTCAGCGCGCCGAACTGGCTGACTTCTCCCTCCGCGTCAGGGTCTTTCGCAACGGAAAGGCGGATTCCGGTAAATATCTTTCTCTGGATAAATCCTGTGCGGATCGTCATGAAAATATGCGTTCCCAGAAGCAGCAGGATCATCCACCATCCCCAGACCAGAGTATCGATCTGAGTGATCACATTCGTAATAGCTTCCATTTTCTCTCTCCTCCATAAAGACAGCCTTAATGGAACTATTATACCGGATTTCCTCTCTCATTGCAACGATTTATTACGTTTTCACTGCATTCAGGTAAAGTTTCCGCTGTTAATCCTCACCCTCTGCCGCTTCCATCCACCGGCAGAGAGCGTCGATATGGTTCTCCGCGTCTTTCCGACCAATATCGTATACTCTCTGTATCTCCTTCAGATCTTTCTCCATACGGCTGATGGTCAGCGTCTCGCTTGGGCGGATCACAAACGTGTCTCCTGTTTTTTCCATCTCATGGATCTCTTTCAGCGTCTGATTATAAACCCTGTGTCTGTTCTTCAGGGTTTCCACGAACCGGGGATAACGGCGGTACCGAAGCTCCGCCATCCGGGCGTTCTGCGGTTTCTTTTCGTATCCGTCCTCCCTTGTAAGGACCACCACGTTCCTCTCATATCCCATTTTCTGGAACTCTTTTACCGGGATGCTGTCCGCGCAGCCGCCGTCCAGCAGCTTTTTGCCCTTATAGTCAACGATTTTGGAAACATAGGGCATGGAGGCGGAAGCCCTCATGGCGTCGATCTGGTTCTGCATGTCCGTGATCTGAATATACTCCGCTTCTCCGGTCTTCAGATTCGTGCATACAACATAAAAATCCGTGCCTGATTTCGCAAAAGTTTCGTAGTCAAACGGATCCAGACGTTCCGGGATATCGTGATAACAGAATTTCTCTCCCACGATATCTCCTGTGCGCAGCAGGCTCTTAAAGCTCATAAAACGCCAGTCGTCTCTGTATTTCTTATAATAGCGGATACTTCTGCCCTTCTGCCCGGACACAAAGGAACATCCGTGGAGCGCTCCCGCGGACACGCCGATCACTCCGTCGAAATGCAGCCCTCGCTCCATAAATACGTCCAGCACGCCGGCCGTGTAGATTCCCCTCATTGCTCCGCCTTCCAAAACAAGTCCTGTCTTCATATGTGTCTCACCTTTCTCTGTCCCAGCTGTTCTGAATCTGTCTGTACATTTCCTGAAAGCCAAGTCCCGCCTCTGCCGCCAGAGACTGCACGCTTTCATATTCCGGATAGCACACCTCTCTTCCGTCAGGAAGTGTGCAGATCTTCGCTTCTGCCTCTCCGAAAGGCGTCTTTATGTTCTGCTGTCTTCTCTTTAAGACGGTACGTTCCATGGGAATCCTGCGGACGCCTATAGTGGTAGTCTCTCTGAAAATGACCTCTTCCATCTTCCGGATCTTTTCTTCCGTACAGATCACTATCAGTTCGTAAGCCGGACGGTTTTTCTTCATGTAAACCGGCGTATAATGCACTTCCCGCGCTCCGGCGGCAAAAAGCTTATCCATCGTCAGGCCCAGAGTTTCCCCGGTACAGTCGTCGATATCCGTTTCCAGCCGGTATATCCGGTCTTTCTCTGAATTGTCTTCTGGCCGGATGATCATGGCGCGCAGGAATCCCGGGCAGGCATACTGCCTTTTTCCCGCTCCCAGGCCGGTTTTCTCTATCGTGAATCTGTCAGGAAGGACGTCCGAGGTGCGAACCGCCGCCGCGATAGCCGCCCCGGTGGGAGTTACCAGCTCTCCCTCCACATTGGTGATCCGGAGATTCAGATGGTTCTGCTCCACGATATACGCCACCGCCGGAACCGGGACCGGAAGGATCCCGTGCTGGCAGCGCACAGTTCCCGTTCCCTCGCAGAGTTTCGGCACGATCACTTCCGTGACGTCCAGATTGTCCAGACAGACGGCTGCCGCGGCCACGTCCACGATGGAATCCACAGCTCCCACCTCGTGAAAATGCACCTGATCCGCAGGTACGCCGTGGGCTTTGGCCTCCGCCGCGGCAAGGATCTCAAAAACAGACAGGGCAATCTCCTTCGCTCTGTCTGTCATGGAAGAAGATAGAAGGATCTCCCGGATCTCTTTCATTCCTCTGTGTTCATGGTGATGCGCATGAGGCTCCTCTCCATGACGATGCTCATGAACATGATGATGTTCCGCTCCGTGATGATGTTCATTATGTTCCGAATGACTGTGTTCATGATGCTCCCCGTGATCATGGCCGTGTCTTTCATACAGATGTCCGTGAAGATATTCCATGTCATGATCGTGATTTTCGTGGGCTTCATCCAGGATCACAGCGAAGTCGCAGGCGTCCAGTCCCGATTTCTTCACCCTGGTAATTTCCGTCCGGAAGCCGTCTACGCCGAGGCTCCCGAGAGTTTTTTCCAGCACTTCCCGGTCCGCTCCCAGATCAAGAAGGGCGGCCACCGTCATATCCCCGCTGATCCCGGAATAACATTCCAGATATAAAGTCTTTCCCATCGTCTTCCCCCTTACTCTTCTCTGTCCCGGATACCCAGCCGGTTGATCTGCGTGGCGATATAGCCCGCGCCGTATCCGTTGTCAATATTGACCACAGCGATCCCGTTGGCGCAGGAATTGATCATTGTCAGAAGAGCGGATAACCCGTTCATGCTGGCGCCATATCCCACGGATGTGGGAACCGCGATCACCGGCTTGTCCACCAGTCCTCCCAGGACGCTGGCCAGAGCCCCCTCCATACCGGCCACCGCAACCACGCAGTTGGCCTCCTGGATCGCGTCCAGCCTGGACAGAAGCCTGTGGATCCCGCTGACACCCACGTCATAGATCCGCTCTACTCTGGAGCCGAAATATTCCGCCGTCTGAGCGGCTTCTTCCGCCACGGAGATGTCCGCTGTTCCCGCGGTGCAGACCGCGATCAGTCCTTTCTTCTCTTTCTCTTTTTGCTCCACCTTGATAATGTGGGAGAGGTCGTCGTATTCCACTCCCGGCACAAGGTCTTTCACCAGCTCGTACTGATGGCGGGAGGCTCTTGTTCCTAGGACTTCTCCGTTATCCTCATACAGTCTCCTGAAGATCTGTACAAAATGCTCGTCCGCCTTCCTGCTGCAGAAAATAACCTCCGGAAATCCGTTCCGTATTTCTCTGTGAGAATCCAGCTTCGCGTACTCTCCCATTTCTTCAAAGGGTTCCTTCCGGAAGTAGTGTTCCGCCTCTTCCAGGCTGATCTCGTTATTTTTGAATTTCGTCAGGATTTCTCTCGCTTCCATAATAAGATTACACACCTCTCTGTGAAAAAAGGAAGGAGCCTGCCCTCCGTACGCCTGCGCATACATCCTGCATTCTCCCTCCATCAGTCGCGTCTTCCTACATACGGTACAGAATCATACCGCCTTTTCTCTCATAACCGGTGTCCCAGAGTTCCTCAAGAGACAGCCATTTGCTCTCCCCGTATGTAACGGCTTTCACCTGAAAGCCCTCTTCCGTCTCCCTGTATCCTGTCAGCATGAACCAGTGCCACACATAATCGTCCAGTTCCAGGTTCTTGTGCTTCAGAAGAAGGTACGGGATCGGACATGAATGGTCGATCTGGCCCCGGATCGCCTCGGCAGCTTCCTGCCATGTATGCTCTCCGTGAAAAGGCTTCATCTCCAGATCTGTATCTCCCACGTCGTGAAGATATCCCTCGAATCCTTCCATAAACATCTCCAGCGTATCGATGCCGTTGGGTCTCGGACAAAGATACGGCTTCATCTCATAGGCAAAACGGATGTATTCATCCTTGTCGATCTCTTTCGTTCCGTAAGGATAGAGATCCGTCTTACCCGCCTCGCTGGCAAAGTAAATACAACTTTCACAGGCCGCTACCGCGCCGCATCCGCCGTCTCTCATAGAAGATTCCGGAAACCAGTCCTGGTTTCCTCCATACGATCCATCTACCTGAAAATAATTCAGTTCATTTCTCTGCATTCTTTCCAAGTTCTCTCCCGTTCCTCTCTAATTAAAATTACGGGCTGCCGAGTCTTCCATCCTCCTGAATGCATCATTCCCGGAGTATCCTTCTCTTTCAGCCATATGCTTTTATCATTTAAGTGCACAAGGAATACTATAACATATTTCTATAGGAAATAAAATACTGTTTTTCAAATATTTTTCAAAATTCCCGGCTTATGCAAGCGCTGAAAGAATTTCTTTTTTATAATTCAGAAACTCCTCTGTAAGATTAAAATCTTTTCTCCTGGGTTTCGGTTCCCGGATAACAATTTCCTTTTTGATTTCTCCCGGCTTTCCTGTCAGAAGGCAGATTCTGTCAGAAAGAAGAATAGCCTCGTCAATATCATGGGTGATAAAAAGAGTGGACAGTTTTATCTTTTCCATAATATTCAGATACCAGGTATGCATACTGCTCTTGGTGATCGTGTCCAGAGCGGAAAAAGGCTCGTCCAAAAGTGCCACATTCCGGGAAAACATATAGGTGCGCATCAGCGCCGCCCTCTGTCTCATGCCTCCGGAAAGCTGCCGGGGATATTTCTTCTGGGTTCCCTCAAGCCCAAACTCCTCAAAATAAGGCGCAGCCTGGGCCCGGGCCTCCTTTTTCTTCATCCCTCTGATCAGAAGAGGCAGAGCCACATTGTCCTCAATGGTCCGGTAGGGAAGAAGAAGATCCTTCTGAAGCATGTAGCTGATCCGTCCGGGTTTTCCCGTGATCTCCTCTCCGTCCAGAAACACCTGTCCTTCATCTGGCTTTGTAAGCCCTGAGATCACATTAAAAAGCGTAGTCTTTCCTCCGCCGCTTACGCCAAGGATACTGACCAGTTCTCCCTGATGAAGAGTCAGATCAATATTCTGTATGATTTTTTTGCCGTCAAAAGATTTACTTACATTTTTTACCGTCAGTTCCGACATTGTCCGCTTCCTTCCTACTCCGGAAGATAATCATTGGAAAAACCTGTATTGTCCGGAATTTCTGTTTCTGTCAGACCGTTTTCGTTCAGCCACTGGTAAAAAGCGTTCCATCTTTCCGGATCAATATAGCCCCACTGGTCCACTTCCGCCTTATACTGGTCTTTCAGATATTCCTGGCTGGCAAGGACCAGATCTTTATCAAGCTCCGGAGCCGCTTCACAAAGGATATCCGCCGCTTCCTCAGAATTCTCGATGGCATATTCATATCCGTCCCGCAAAGCTGTCAGGAATTTCTTTGCTGTTTCCGGTTCCTCTTCCAGGAATTCATTGTTGGCGATCACAACCGGGGTGTAGTAATCAAACACCGGATTAATATCCTTAAAGGCGAAATAATCTGTCTCCGCCCCGGTAAGCTCGAACTTCACGCCCGCCCAGGCGTAGAAGATCCAGATCGCGTCCACGGACCCGGATTCCAGAGCGGATACCTCGTCTGTCACCGTGCTGGGGATCATCTCCACTTTGCTGAAATCGCCCCCGTCCTGTTCCACCACATTCTGTATCATGGCCACTTCAATGGGACCGTCCCAGGTGGCGTATTTCTTTCCTTCCATTCCTTTTGGCGTGTCCATCCCCTCGCCTTTGCGGGAAATGATCCCGGAGGTATTGTGCTGGATCAGCGCCGCCACCGCCGTAGTAGGCAGAGCATTGTCTCCCGCCACTCCGGGGGCCATGGAATCCTGGAAGGAAACGCCGAACTGCGCTCTCCCGGAAGCAACCAGAGCGTCCGCTCCGCCTTCCGGCGGCTGCACGATCTCCACTTCCAGCCCCTGATCCTCAAAATATCCCAGACTTTCGGCCACATAAAGACCAGTGTGATTGGTATTGGGCGTCCAGTCCAGAACGAAAGTGATCTTTTCTGTCTCATTATCAGCAGCGGAAACCGTCATGCTTCCCGCCGCGCCAACCGTCATAACGGCAGCCAGTCCGACTGCCAGTATCTTTTTATGATTCATGCGCATCCTCCCATGGCATACATTTTTTCTGAATAAAATCCACCAGTTTCATAAGAAGCAGGCTGATCACCGAGATCAGAAAGATCACCGCGAACATTTTGTCAAAGGCAAACGCCTGCTTCACTCTTGTCATATAAACGCCCAGACCGTTAAAACCGCCCAGCCACTCCGAGATCACGGCTCCCACCACAGAATAGGCCGCCGAGATCCTAAGGCTTGAAAAGAACTGCCCCATCGCTCCTGGAAGCTTCACATACCGGAATATCTGAAAACTGCCGGCGCCCATGGATCTCAGAAGATTCATGGTATCCCGGTCCGCGCTGCGAAGGCCGGTCAGCACTCCCACTGTGACAGGAAAGAAGGTAGTGATGACGATCAGGATGATCTTGGGCATCATCTCATATCCGAACCACAGCACCAGAAGAGGCGCCACAGCCACGGCGGGGACTGTCTGGGTCAGCACCACCAGCGGGTAAAAAGCCTTATAAAGCCGGTCGAATCTGTCCATCAGCACCGCCATCACAAAACCGAAGGCCACGCCGCAGAAAAGTCCGGCAAACGCTTCCGTAAGCGTCACCCTGAGATGCGACATCAGAAGGGGAAAATCCCCGGCAAAAGCGCGCGCCACCTGCACCGGCGACGGCAGCATGAAGCCCGGCACGATCCCCATGACGCACACGATCTGCCACAGGATAAGCAGCGCCGCGAGGGCAGCCAGGGTATTAATCGCCGACGTGATATTTTGCAGTCTTTTTCTCAATGGAAAGCACCTCTCCCTCCGGGCGGTAGGAAACCTTGATATAAGAAGCGACGGAAGCCGCACCCGCGCGGGCGGCGATCAGATGGCACTCTTTGATGAGATCCATCAGCTGGTCAAAATCCCCCTCTACCGTGGTTTCAAAAGGTCCTACGAAATAATTAAGGCCGGTATTCTGAATGCAGGCGATCACCTCGTCCACGATCCGGAGCATATCCTCCTCGTTTTTCGCTTCAGGACGCACCTGGATAGCTATACTTGCGTTCATCTTACATTTCCTCCTTCTTAAACCTGATAAATATAATTTTGCCAAGACCTGGGGCCGGCGTCACACAGGACGGATTTTTCATAAAAAAATCCCACAGGGAACCTGCGGGAGTCAATCTTCGGCCAGACGTGACGATCCTTTATATTCCCTACGCTGGCATTATCCAGGTCAGGTCAACGGGTCCGATACGAACACGGTATCCATCTCAGCCGGGCTTGCCCCAGCACCCCTTTGTATTACTGATTTCATCTAAAAGTTTATCATGAAATGACAAAATGTCAAGATTTTTCAGATTGCCTGTATCCGCTCCCTTCCACCCTGTCCACAGCCGGTTCTTCGCCGAAAATGTTGACATTTTTATGAAAATATGATATCTTTCTACGATAAGAGAAAGGATGTGAGATTTGCGTGGAAGATTCATCTGACGAATGCCATACTACTGATTCCCGCATAAAAATCATGAATATATAGAGGTATAGCTTGTGAGCGCGGCTTACAGGCTATACCTTTTTGTGTTTTTTTGCAAATAATATTACTACGGAAAACAGGAGGATTTTAAGAAACAAAACCATGTTAGGCTCAATTATCTTAATTATTGTTTTTACATTTTTGAACGCGATCTTCGCAAGCGCCGAGATCGCAGTGATCTCCATGAATGAGACGAAACTGAAATGTCTCGTGGACGACGGCAACAAGAGGGCTAAGAAACTGTCCGTCCTTACCGAACAGCCGGCCCGTTTCCTGGCCACCATCCAGGTTGCCATCACCCTGTCGGGATTCCTGAACAGTGCGTTCGCTTCCGACAACTTCGCCGGGATCATTGTGGACGCCCTTGTCTCCGCAGGGGTTCCCGTACCGGTTAAGACACTGAATTCCATCGCCATGGTACTGATCACAGTGATCCTTTCCTATATCAGTATCGTCTTCGGCGAGCTGGTGCCGAAACGGATCGCCATGAAGAATTCAGAGTCTCTTTCCCTTGGTCTGGCTCCCACCCTTTACGGAGTTGCCAAGATCTTCTCTCCCCTGGTGTCCCTGCTGACGGTATCTACAAACCTGATCCTCAGACTGATCGGCATCAATCCGGCTGAGAACGACGACCAGGTGACCAAGGAAGAGATCCAGATGATGCTCATGGAAGGAAACGCCCAGGGAGTCATCGACACACAGGAAAACGAGTTCATCCAGAATATTTTTGAGTTCCACGATATCTCCACGGAACAGGTCTGCACTCACCGTACGGACGTGATCGTTCTGGATACCGAAGATTCCATGGACGAATGGAAAGAAACCATTTACCGCAACCGCCACAGCTACTATCCGGTATGTCAGGAGACCAAAGACAATATCATCGGAATCCTGGATACCAAGGATTATTTCCGTCTGGACGATTTCTCCAGAGAGAACGTCCTCGCCAAAGCGGTAAAACCGGCCCACTTCATTCCTGAGAGCATGAAGGCGGCCAAACTGTTCGACCATATGAAACAGACCCGGAATTATTTCGCCGTCCTTCTCAACGAATACGGCGAAATGGCCGGTATCGCCACTCTCCACGATCTTCTGGAGGAACTGGTGGGCGATATCTATGAAGAAAACGAAGATAATCCGGAGAAGATCCAGAAACTTTCCGCCACATCCTGGCTGGTTCGGGGCGACGTGGAACTGGACGACGTGGCGGAAGCCCTTCACGTCACACTTCCCGAGGGAGACTACGATACCTTCAACGGTTTCATCTACAGCATTATCGACTGCATCCCCGAGGACGGAAGCCAGTTCACCTGCGAGAGCAGCGGCATGATCATCCACGTCAAATCCGTGGCGAGACACAAGATCGTGGAGGCCATTGTGGAAGTTCCGGAAACAAAGGATAAAAACGAAGAATAACCGGCGGTATCCCACCGGCCGGGAATAAATCACCAGGAGGTATGCATATGGTTCACACACTGGAAAACGAGGCGCTCCGCATAAAGATCGACGATCACGGAGCAGAGCTGTCAGAGATCTACGACAAAGAAAGGGACCGTCAGGTTCTCTGGAACGCGGATCCCGCCCACTGGAAGCGCCATGCGCCCGTGCTTTTCCCCAATGTGGGAAGATATTATCAGGATCAGTGCCTGATCGGCGGGCAGACATACAGCTGCGGACAGCATGGTTTCGCGCGGGATATGGATTTCGTCTGCACAGAAAAATCCAACGTCTCTGTCACCCATTTCGTGACTTCTTCTGACGCTACCAGAGAGTTCTATCCTTTCACATTTGAACTCTATATCACCCATAAACTCCACGGAAAGGATATTTCTGTTTCCTGGAAGGTGATCAACAAGGATACAGAAACCATGTTTTTTACTATCGGAGGACATCCGGCTTTTCGTGTACCTGTACTTCCGGACACCAGCCGCGATCAGTATTTCCTTACTTTCAGCGGCCAGCAGCAGCTTACTTACTGTCTTTTGGATCTCTCCACCGGAACGGCCCTTCCGGACCAGACCCGCACTCTGCCTCTGGAAAACGGCGCCTGCAGGATCGATCCTCACATGTTCGACAGAGACGCGCTTATTTTTGACAATAATCAGATCACAAAGGCCGGGATCGCGCTTCCTGACGGCACACCGTATGTGGAGCTTATCTGCCAGGGCTTCCCGAGCTTCGGCATCTGGTCCTCTTCCATGGACGCTCCCTTTGTCTGTCTGGAGCCATGGATGGGGCGCTGCGACAATTCAGGCTTTGAAGATGAACTTAGTCAAAAGCCGAATATCAATAAACTGGACAGCGATGGAGTATTTGAAAAGGCTTATGTGATTTCCATCAAATAATCTGTATCAATTAGGCTTAAAATATAAAGAGTACAACTCTCCGGCTTATGAGGAGTTGTACTCTTTACAATTTCTATTTCCCAGATATTAATACTACTTCTTTCTGATCGTACATTTTACCAGATTTTAGGTCTTTCTTCAGGTGCACAGTACATACCGTCCCCCTCCTCAATTCCATAAACATCATAGAACTGATCCATCGCCGACAGCACCGCATTTACACGGATTTTTCCCGGAGAGTGTACATCCGTTGCAATTTGATTAGAAAGCGCCTCCGGACGAAGTTCTTCCGCCCACAAAGACGCCCAGGACTCCATCACTGTTTTTAGATCATAGCCGTTTTGTTCAGCAATTTCAAGAACACAGGAAAGCCCTCCCAGATCTGCAATATTTTCCGTCACTGTCTGCTCTCCATTTACTTCCAGTCCTGCAATTTCCATACCGTCATAATAGTCTATTACCTTCTGGGACAGTTCCTGGAAGTATTCCAGATCCTCGTCCGTCCACCAATTTCGGATATTTCCTTCCGCGTCATACTGTGCTCCGGCACTGTCAAAAGCATGAGTAATTTCATGTCCTATAACTGCGCCGATCTTTCCTAAATTCTCTTCCGGCTCCGCATCCGGATCATAGAAAGGTTCCTGCAGAATGCCGGCAAGAATAGTAATGCTGTTAGTGGAGGTATCATAGTACGCATTCACCTCTTGAGGATATACGAGCCATTCCGATTTGTCTACAGGTTCATCTTTTGTCTGGAATACCTGCTCCATCTGCACATGCGCAATTTCCATAAGGTTATCAACATAGACACCTCCCTCTTCCGGACGTTTCAATTGTAATTCATAGTCCTCCTGAGGCCATTCGTCAGGGCATCCAATCCTGGCATCCAATGTCTGCAGTTTTTCTATGGCCTGCGCTCTTGTTTCCGGGCTCATCCACTCCATATTTTCCAGTCTGTTTTCAAATACTTCCGCCACCTGGTCAATCATTGACTGAATTTGGGATCTTGTATCCTCCTGAAAGTACTTTTCACTGAACAGCTTTCCGCACTGGAACCCCAGATTACTCTGAACACTGGAGCAAATCTGCTGCTCATACGGTTCTCCCTCTTCCAGGCCATTTACCGAATTGACGTATGTCTGCTGCGCCTCATGGCTTTTTGTGTCTACATATGGTGAAAGATCCCGGTACAGACTAACTTTTACATATTTCTTCAAAAGCTCCAAGTTTTCATCTTTCAAAAAAGAGGCAACTTTTTCCATACACCCTACATCAGAAATAATCATTTTTTCATCCGGCGAAATTCCAAATATCTCTTCCAAGGTTTCGGAAGAAACAGATTCCCCGAACAATTCTTCTACATCTGAAGCCTTATATACATTATAAGTTTTCTGAGGATCATACAAGTCAGCCAGACCCAACGAATTCTCTGCCAGAGCTTTCATCATATCTGCTACCTCTTTTACAGTACTGGAAGCTTCATCTTCAGACAGACCGTTAATCTTCAAAAGTTCCTGCATATATGTTTGAAATAACTCCACCTGTTTTTGATTTGCTGCGTCATCAGAAAACCAGATTTCTTTTGAAAGTCCAGTATCTCCGCCTACTAAATAAAGAACATTCTGGCTGGAGTCTTCCCCATCCACCCCATAAGTGAATCCCAGCAAACTGGCAATGCCGTATTCGCGATAAAAGGTAAGACAGGCTTTCACAAGCCCTTCCACACTCTGGGCCTGATCTACTTTTTCCAGGAAGGCGTTTCCAGCCTCACCATAGCCGCCCTGATCTCTGGCTTCCGTATCCATTCCCGTGAGATAAAAAGCGCCTACATTGTAACTGTCGCTTCCAACTTCTGCATCCTCATCTTCAGATGCTTCTTTAACCATCTGAAGAAGACGCTCATCATTCTGCTCCTGCACAATATAAAACCAGTTTTGTGCAGCTTTATCTGCCGGAATTTCCCATTGCTGAAACATATCATAGTTAACTGCTTCATAAAAATCATCTTGCAGATCCGGCTTTTCTTCCTGCTGAATGACCGTTTCTTGTGTTTCCTGCTCTTCTTTCTCAGTTTCTGCCGCATATCCGGTAACCGGAAATGCCAGAATCATTGCCATTCCAAGAGCTGCCATTTTACTGCAACATTTGTAAAATCTTCGCACAAAGCACTCCTTATTCTATTATTTTTTTATATTTTGGTGGCGCGGGATTCTATCGGCTCCACAAAATCCTGACAACATTGTTTTGTCAGAAAAAAACTAAATATATTATAGCATTATACTCAATCATATTAAAGCATAATTTTTTTATGTGAAACCAGCCAATCTGTGGCTCCCGTCACAGCAACTGCTTTTCCACCGAAATAATTGCCATTTCGGGCACAGTCTCTCAGATTCTTCCCCTGAAAAAGGGCATAAAGAAACCCCGCCATAAAGCTGTCTCCTGCTCCCGTAGTATCTACACATTTTACATTTTTCTCAGCAGGCACCCAAAAACATTTCTCCCGGCCGCATACATAGCAGCCTTTACTTCCGCATTTAACGACTACTGTTTTAACACCGGCTCCTCTAAGACTTTCCGCTGCCTCTTCCACTGTATTTTTCCCGGTAAGCAGCATAGCTTCTTCATCATTGGGTATCAGATAATCCACATAAGAAAGCGCCTCCGCAAGTTCCTCTACCGTCTCATTTTTCTTCCGTTTCGTCATATCCGCGCATACGATTTTCCCTTGTTCTCCAGCGGTCCGGAAGATCACTTCCAGTTCTTTTGGCCCTATCTCCGGAAAAACAAAGATACTGGCGAAGCACACGATCTTCGCGCTTTGCGGAAAAGGCATATGGATATCCTGCAGTGTCAGCCTTCTCAGGGATCCGTGAGGATTGGTGAGAAAATGTCTGGAACCGTCGTGGCTTACAAGCACCACGTTGATCCCCGTGGAAAAATCTTCTCTGACACAGTCCGCCGGAAGAAGGATCCCGCAGTCCCTGCAGTGATCCAGGATGAACTTCCCCGCTTTCCCGGAACCAATCACTGTCTCCAGCAGCACTTTCATTCCCAGCCGCGCCAGTACCGTGGCCTCGTTGAGCGCGTCTCCTCCCACAGACAGCCGGATATCCTCCGCAGGGGAGGAGCCGGTACGGAAAACCTCCTCATCTGCCGGATACGCCAGCACGTCCAGGATCGAGGCTCCGATGATCACAATTTCCGGCTCCTCTTTTCTTCTACATTCATCTTTCATTTCTGTTCTCCCTTTTGTTCCCTATGATCCGATTCCCTGCGCAGCCCCGGTATCTGTCAGTATCTTCATTCTTCATTTGCCAGATCATAAAGCTTCTGGATCTCTTCCGGAAGATGATCCGGAAGAAGGGAACGCACGCCGTCCTCATTTCCGTCTTTCATTGCCTGTTCATAATACCAGCGTTTGTAGCGGATCATTGCCAGCGTTTTTTCAAGCCTGCGCATTTCTTCCCGGACCGCCTCCTCCTGGCGTACAAACAGCTCCAGTCTCCGGGGATACGTACTGCTGCCCATCGAGCACCATTCCATGAAAACCTTGATATCCCTGATTTCCAGTCCCGATTTTTTCAGACATTCGATCACCCGGAGGGTTTCTATTTCCCTGTCCGTAAATCTGCGGGCTCCGCCGGATCTCTGAAGATTGGGAAAAAGCCCCTCCCGGTCATAATAACGAAGGGTGGATATGGGAAGATGGAACATCTCCGAAATCTGTCCTATGGTATACATCCTCTCTCTCCTTTCACCGGTTCCAGCCGGTATTTTTCTCTCATGTTTTTCACAGAAAAATCACAAAACATCTATTGACCTTAAGTCAGGTTTATGTCTTACACTGATTCTAACACAAATAATTTGTGTTGTCACAAAAAACTCCGGTTTCCTGACAAAAGCTCCGCCGCGCGGATGTATGCCACAACATCCACATGGCGGAGCTTTCTTTTTATATTTCACAAAAAAACAATACACTATACAGAATAGATATATTCTCCGTTCTCTTTCACATTGTAGAAATCCGCGAAGCTGAGAGAAAAGATCTCCTCTTCCCGTCCGGCAAGGTCGATCCCGTTTTTGATGAGATACTGATAAATGCCGTCGTGGGAGATATCGCCCTGCTGCAGGAATCCCACAAGACGGTGATTCCTGAAAATCGCTCTCTCATACTGGTCCCGGCTCTCCCGGGCGATCACCTGGTCTCCTTCCTCCGGATTCAGGACTCCCACGCAGAGAGACACCAGCCCGAAGAAGTTGATGGTATTTTTCGCTGCGAAACGGTCCACATACATAAATTTGTTTCCAAGAACCATATTCTGGGCGGCGATCCTGCCCTGTTTCTGAGCGTTGGGCCAGATGCCGGAAAGGCCTGTCACGTCTCCCGCCGCGTACACGTCCTGTTCGCTGGTCTGCATATAATCATTTACCTTGATTCCCCTGTCGATCAAAAGGCCGCTGTTCTCAAATCCTGCCACAGCACTTCTCACTCCGGCGGCCACGATCACCATGTCGCATTCCAGTTTCTCGCCGTTATCCAGGACCACATGGGTGATCTCGCCTTTTTCATTGGTGACGGTGTCCGCGCCTTTTCTTCCCAGGCAGAAACGGCAGCCGGCCTTTTCAAAGCGCTTCTGATATTCCGCCGCGCCCTTTTCATCCAGCTGGATGGGAAGGATCCTCTCCGCCATCTCCACAACGGTGATCTCTTTTTTCTGCTCAAGAAGGCCGTAAGCCGCATCCAGGCCTACGAGGCCGGAACCGATGATCACAACCTTCTTCGCTGTCCGGGCTTTCTCATCGATAGCTTTCGCGTCGCTTAAATGACGGAGGCCGAACACATTGGGAGCGGTCCTCAGATCCCCTACCGGCGGGATAAAGCTCTCCGCGCCTGTGGCGATGAGCAGCTTGTCATAATCACAGGCGTACCCTTCTGTTCCGTAATACACCTTCTTCGCCCGGGTATCCAGTTTCGTCACTCTCTGTCCCGGGATCTGCCAGATATTGTTCTCCGTGAAGAAATCATCCGGAACGAAGTTCAGCCCGTCCGCGTCGCGCTCATGGCTTAAATACTTGTGCAGCATACAGCGGGAATGGGGTTTCTCATCCACGGAGAGCATCACGATCTCATCCTGAGGCACCAGTTCCCGGAGAGTTCTGGCGGCAGTCATTCCCGCCGCTCCGATTCCGATAATCACATACTTCATCTCCGTCACACCTCCTCTACGTGGATCGCCTGCTTGGGACAGGCCTTCACACAGCTTGGCTCGCCGCCCAGATCCCTGCAGAAATCACATTTGATCACGACGCTGTGTGTCTCGTCGTCCGGCTTGAGAACGCCGTAGGGACAGTTCATGACACACATAAAACAGGAGCCGCATTTTTCTCTGTCATAATAAACATGACCGTCCAGGGGATCCTTCGTCAGCGCCCCGCTCATGCAGGAAAGCACGCACTCCGGTTCGTCGCAGTGGCGGCAGAATACCGGTTTGTAGCCATCCGCCGTCTTATAGATGAAATTGCGGCTCTCGTTCGCCGGATCGCCGAGATCCAGCGTATAGATATCGCCCGCATCCTTCCGGTGGGCCTGCATGCACGCCAGGCTGCAGCTTTTGCAGCCGTCGCATTTATCCGCTTCTATGATAATTCTTCTCATGGTCACGTCCCCCTATCAGATATTCAGTCCGGCACGTTTTTCCATAATGATCTTTTCCAGAATATCCGCGCTCTCTTTCGCGTCGCCGTTGATGATCACCTGTCCGCCAGTAAGCTGCTTCATATCTTCTGTGAGAAGCTTCACTGCCAGGCCGCTTCCGGTAACGAAAGGCGGAAGTCCCAGATGCAGGGGAAGTCCCAGAGCCAGTCCGAAGCATCCGTCCGCGAGAGCCTGCTCCTCAAGCCACTGCGCGGCGGAGAGAACCAGAGGAAGCTGCGGAAGATCCACGCCAACTTCTTTCGCCAGTTCCGTAGCCACGATCTCCAGACGTCCGATGGCAAGACAGGGACCAAAATTCAGCACAGGCGGGATTCCCAGTTTCTCGCAGACCGCGCGCAGCTTCGGGCCCGCAAGCTCAGCCGCTTTGGGCTCCATCAGGCCGCAGTTCTCGATTCCGCCTGAAGAACAGCCTGCAGTCAGAACCAGGATATCCTTCGCGATCAGCTCTTTGGTAAGCTCTACGGAGAGTACGTCGTGTCCGCCCGCGGTCAGGTTGGAGCAGCCTACCACCCCGGCAATACCCTTGATATCTCCGGATACAAGAAGATCAATCAGCGGCTTCCAGGAATCTCCCAGGAACTTCTTCAGAGAGCCTTCGCTTACGCCGGTAAGAGTGTCGTCGTTACCATGTTCCGGGAAGAGGTTCATAGGAACGTTTCCTCTTCTCGCCTTATATGCTTCCACGATCTCGTCGATGATCTCCATGCTCTGCTGTTCCCTGTTCTCAAACACGAAAGGTTTCAGCTCGGCGTTGGCCTTTTTCGCCACGTCATCCAGACAGATCTGTTTGATCTTCAGCTCATCACAGATAGGTTCGATACCCGGAAGCGTACAGTTAAACTCAGAGAGTACCGCGTCGATGGCTCCTGTCGCCAGCACCGCCTCGCTGGTATAGTTATTTCCCGCATGTCCCTCGAATACTTCTGTATAATGAACGCCGCGAAGCTGCAGATCCTGTCCTACGCAGGTACATCCAACCAGCTTGAAGCCTTTCGCTCCCGCCGCTTTCGCCTTCGCCACTGCCTCGTCGCTTTTCAGTCTCTCCTGAAGATCTACGAAGATAGTGTGCTGATGTCCTGTGATCATAATGTTGATATAATCCGGATCCACCACACGGAGACCTACGGGCGCCATGCGGAGCTCCGGCTCTCCCAGAAGCACATCGTTGAGAAGATTCGTAAGAGTCAGTCCGTAAAGTCCGGTGGAAATACCGAGCTTCAGACAGTCTGTGTACATATCCACCGGGTCGGAATTCAGGTTGGTGGAACATTTCACAACGCCGTGGAACACTTCGCCCTTGGCTCCGCCGGGAAGGATTCCCAGTTCTTTCCACTTCTCGAAGCGGGGAGCGTACGCGAGCTTCTCCACCAGTTCCATTTTCACATATTCCGGCTTGTACAGGTCGTCCAGCACTTTCTGAGCAACCTTCTCCGCCTTCTCATATTTATCCTCTGTCTCGATCCCGAAAACTTCCGCCAGGTGATTCAGCGCGTTCTCGCCCTTGATCTCTCCTTTTGTCTGAGCGGTCTTCAGCACATTAAGCGCCGTGTTCTCCACGATATGGATATAACAGCCGGATCCGGCCGCCACTGCTCTTAAGAAATTCCGGGCAACGATCACGTCTGCCGTCGCTCCGCAGATACCTCTGGGCGCTTTCGGGGTAATACGGCAGGGGCCGTTGGAACAGAGACGGCAACAGACGCCCTGCAGGCCGAAACCGCACTTCGTACTCTGACTTTCCACTCTGTGGTGGGAAGTTTCCATGGGAAGGCCCGCGATATATTTCTCCAGGGGCTTGTCCGCGCTCTTACATGTGGAACATCCAAAACATTCGTTCATTCACTGATCCTCCTTGGTGTATACATTAACACTGTCCTGATTTGTAACAGCATCAGTATATCAAATCTGGATTATATTAGTCAATATTAACTCGATCGGATTTCATTATTTCTACAAACAATTATCAAAACAGTTTCTTTATCTTGTCTTCCTCAAATTGCTTTTTCGTAGTCGCCATGTTATATTTTATATAACACCAATACTGTGGCTTCAATTCTCTGTCCGCCACATCGATCTCAAATCAGTTTTATAAAAAAAGGAGAACGTTATGATTGAAGAGAAACTGCAGAAACGCCTGAAAAAAGCTGCTGTTCTTGTAATCTGTATCTGTGCTGCAGTCCTGATCTGCGGAGGGATCTTCTCTTCCTATCTGACCCGCGCAGAAGATCAGTTACTCCACGAACAGGTAATTATTGAAGCAGAAGAATACAAATCCCGGATCCTGAAACAGCTCCAGGCAGACTTCCAGACATTATCCTCTCTGTCTGTATTTATTACCCGCAGTTCCAGTTCGGATCGGGAACTTCTGGCCGAGCGTCTGAGACAGACTCAGAAATATAACGATTATGTTACGATCACTTACTTTGATCAGGAACTCAATGGGATCGTATCCAGCCGGAACCAGAATATCATGCTAGACGCAGATCTGTCTCTGCTGTCTGAAGAAGGCCAGAATGGTATCCGGAAAGCCCTGAAAGGAGAATCTTCTGTATCCCGACTGTTTGAAAGTCAAATATCTGATGGCCGGGTCTTCGCCTACAGTGTTCCTGTGTATGACGGAAAGGAAATCATCGGTGCACTCTCCGCCAGCGACCACATGGAAATTTTTTCAGACATTCTTTCCGGTAATACTGTTCTGGGCGGCGGAGGATATATCCATCTCATCGACTCTGCCGGAGATTTTCTTATCCGCTCCTCGAAATCTGTTGTACAGGATAATATCCCCTCTATTTTTGAGGGACCGTATCTTTCGGAGGACACAAGATCAGAAGTCAACGATGCCCTGGAAAACCAAAAAAGAGTTTTTTCCGCCTTTACATATGAAGGACAGGAATATCCTTTCCTGCTGGAACCCATGGGCCTGAACAACTGGTATCTCTTCTGTGTCAATACCGGGGAAGGGCTGAATGCCGCCGCGGACAGTTCCACTCATATCGCGCAGCTGATGTTTGCCGTGATAATACTGCTGATCCTGTTTCTGATGATCTACGGTTACCGTCTCCTGCGCAATTATAACAGAGAACTTCTTTATCTAGCCTGTCACGACACACTTACCGGCGCTGAAAACATGTCACGCTTCCGGCAGCGTCTGACAGAGGCTCTGCAAAGCAGCGGCGGAAGTGTATCCGCATTTACGATCCGCCAGTTTCCGTTTCTTACAGAGATATTCGGCCGGGAAAAATCCGATCAGCTTTTGTGCCAGATTAAAGAAATCGCAGACCGGAATACAGGAACAGACGAGTTTTTCTGCCGCGACACAGAAGACCGCTTCTATCTCTTTTTCCGGGATACCGACGCCGCCGTGATCCAGAAGCGCCTGGAAACTCTGATCCATGAGATTGAGAACACATCCCTGTTCCGGGGCATCGATTATCAGCTGGCCGTCTACTGCGGCGTGACGGTTTCTTCCGGTTCTGACAAACCGCAGCAGGAAGCAGAAAACATGCTGACACACATCCATTTTGCCCTGGACAAAGCAAAGGGCGGTCATAGCAGTACCATCTGGTTCTTTGATACAGAACTGCATAAACAGGAAGAACTGGAAAACTATGTCGAAAGCCATATGCACAGCGCACTGGAAAACGGCGAATTCAAAATGTTTCTTCAGCCGAAAAAGGATCTTCGAAGCGGTAATATAAACGGCGCGGAGGCTCTTGTCCGCTGGCGGACAGATTCCGGAAAGATGATTTTCCCCGACCAGTTCATTCCTCTATTTGAGACCAATGGTTTCTGCGTAAATCTGGACCTGTATATGGTAGAACTGGCCTGCCGGCAGATCCGCGGCTGGCTCGACAGAGGCGCAGAACCTGTGCCGATTTCTGTGAATCAGTCAAAACTCCTGTTTTTTGAAGGGGACTATGTGCAAAGACTGACCGCAATACTGCAGAAACACCGGATCCCCGCCCGGTTTATCACACTTGAGATTCTGGAAGGGCTGGCGCTTGAAAATATAGATGAACTGAACGCGAAAATAGGTCAGCTTCAGAAATTGGGATTCCGCGTGTCTCTGGATGATTTCGGGAGCGGTTATTCTTCACTGAACATTCTGGGAAATCTGAAGATTGACGAAGTAAAACTGGACAGAGATTTTCTGATAAACGCCGCCGACCAGGACCGCGTCCGGCTTATCATGGAAGAAATCGTCCATATCGCCGGCCGTCTGGGTATCTCCACGCTGGCCGAAGGTGTGGAAACACCGGAAGACGAACAGCTTATCCGCAGCATCGGATGTGATACCGGACAGGGATATCTGTACAGCAGACCGCTGAGTGCGGAGGAATTTGACCAGAAATATATGAAAAGGAATTAAAAAAGGAACGCCGGTCAGCGTTCCTCAGACTGTAGACAAAGTCCCGGCAATTGCCGGGCTTTTCTACATCTACAACCGTTTTTCTGATATAATAAAAATATTAGAAATGGTTCTCTGACATAAGAAAACATTGAAAAATGCGATAAAATCAATGTTTTTGGGCATGAGCAAGCGTTTGGTGTTGTGAAAAACTGAATAGAACCGCAACAAAGGACATGGTTTTCTCTAAATCGTGTCCTTTTGCTTTGTCTGGAAATAGATATAGCCGTAGTTTCTGAAATTTAGAACCTGCGGCTTTTTTCATGTCCACGGAAAGGAGCTGATAGCTGATGGCAGTATTCCGAGTAGAACGCAACAAAGGTTATACCGTCATGTCGAACTACCATCTGCGTGACAGGAACCTGTCGCTGAAATCCAAAGGACTTCTTTCTCAAATGCTCTCGCTGCCGGAGGATTGGGATTACACGCTGAAAGGCTTATCCAGTATCAACAAGGAAAGCATTGACGCGATCCGAACCGCCGTCTGGGAGTTGGAAAAGGCCGGGTATATTACCCGCAGACAAGGGAGGGATGAACAAGGCAAGATGGCGGCTATCGAATACACCATTTACGAAACGCCGCAGAGGACGGCACCGGGATTGGAAAATCCAACACCGGATCAGCCGTGGTTGGAAAATCCAATATCGGAGAATCCGACACCGGAGAACCCGATACCGGAAAATCCAACGCAACTAATTAAAGAAGAACTAAATAAAGACTTACAAAGTAAAGATAGATCAATTACAGAATCCTATCCTATCCCTTCCTGTCCTGACAATTACGAGGACACGGCTTTGCCGGAACGGAAACGAAAGGATGGGAAGGAAGCCTATCAGGTCTATGAGGAAATCATTAAGGACAACATTGAGTTTGACTGGCTGATCAAAGCCTTTCCCCATGACCGGGATATGCTGGACGAGATTGTTTCCCTGATTCTGGAAACCGTCAGCTCCCGCAGGAAGTATCTTAGGATTGCTGGGGATGATTACCCGGCGGAGCTGGTCAAGTCCAAATTTATGAAGCTGAACAGCGGCCACATTGAGTACGTCCTTGACTGTATGCACCAGAACACCACAAAGGTTCGCAACATCAAGAAGTACATGCTGGCCGTTTTATTTAATGCTCCTTCTACGATCGGGAGCTACTACACCGCCTTAGTCAACCATGACTTGTATGGCAGCACATAGAAAGGAGAATCACCATGTCCAATCCAAGACAGGGCGTATTGATTTATGACGGGGAAAGCGGCCGCTTTGACATCCGCTTTTCTCTGGAAGAATATTACGGAGGCTTACACTGCGGCACCTGCTTTGAAGTGCTGGTTGGCCGCCGGTGGGTTCCCACCCGCATTGAACATTATAACCGCTGGTATCTGGTAGGGATCAAGACGGAACACCTGACCGGGCTACGGGTACGGATATGATGGCCGGTTTTATCAGGAGCAGAAGAAAACGCTGCTCCTTTTTTCATGCCCGGCCGCCGCCTGATCTATGGCTGCCTGCGAAGAAAGGAGGTTTATCACCATGCAGGAAGAATCCAGCGAAAAACTGGTTGTCCTATCGGTTCGCTGCACGAAGCTCACCGCCGAGGTTCTCCAAAAATCCATGAAGGTCATGCTCAACCAGATGAAAAAGGAGAAGGAAAAGCTGGCTCATCCCCGTGGGAAACAGAGCTTAAAAAAGCTAATGGATCAGAATGTCGGCACTTCCAGCATTGAGATCAACAACAAAAATATCAAAGCCTTTGACCCGGTTGCCAAAAGATACCACATTGATTACCACTTACGGCGCGTAAAGGGCGAGAAACCGCCCCGCTATCTCGTCTTTTTCAAAGGGCGGGATGTGGATGTGATGATGGAGGCGTTTAAGGAGTTTACGGCAAAATCCCTGAAACGGGAACAGAAACCGTCCATCCGAAAAATGCTTTCCGCTTTCAAAGAGCAGGCCGCCCAGAGGAACGCTGGCCGGGAGAAGGTCAGGAACAAAGACAGGGGGCAGGAATTATGAAACCGGATGTGAAAAAACTTCTGCTGCTTAATGCTCCCTACCTGATCTTTGTCTGGCTGTTTTCCAAGTTAGGGGCTGCCTACCGGCTCACACCGGGGTTTGACCTGTCGGAGAAATTTCTGAACCTCTCTTACGGGTTTTCACAGGCATTTGATTCCATGCTGCCAAGTATGCACCCGCAGGATTTACTCATTGGGATATTAGGAGCGGCAACCGTCCGGCTGGCGGTTTATCTCAAAGGGAAGAACGCCAAGAAGTACCGGAAAGGCGAGGAATACGGTTCTGCCCGTTGGGGCAATGCCAAAGATATTGCGCCGTTCATTGACCCGGATTTTTATAACAACATTCCCTTGACCCAGACGGAACGCCTCACCATGTCCAGCCGTCCAAAGCAGCCGAAATATGCCCGAAATAAAAATATTATTTGTATCGGGGGCAGCGGAAGCGGAAAAACGAGGTTTTTTCTTAAGCCTTCACTCATGCAAATGCACAGTTCTTATGTAGTGACCGATCCGAAAGGAAGTATTCTTACTGAGTGCGGGAACCTGTTACTTAGGGGTGGCTACCGGATCAAAGTGCTGAATACCATCAATTTCAAAAAATCCATGCACTATAACCCATTTGTCTACCTGCACAGTGAGAAAGACATCTTGAAGCTGGTAAACACACTCATTGCCAACACCAAAGGTGAAGGGGAAAAATCCGGGGAGGACTTCTGGATCAAAGCGGAACGCCTCTACTATACCGCGCTGATCGGGTATATCTACTATGAGGCACCGGACGAAGAAAAGAACATGACTACGCTGCTGGAAATGATCAACGCCTCGGAAGCCCGCGAAGATGACGAGGATTTCAAGAATCCGGTGGATTTGATGTTTGACCGGCTGGAAGAAAAAGACCCGGAGCATTTTGCAGTGAAACAGTATAAAAAATATAAGCTGGCGGCAGGAAAAACCGCCAAGTCCATCCTCATTTCCTGCGGTGCGCGTCTGGCACCCTTTGACATTAAGGAACTGCGGGAACTGATGGAATATGACGAACTGGAATTAGATACGTTGGGCGACCGAAAGACCGCCCTCTTTGTGATTATGTCCGATACGGACAACACCTTTAACTTTGTGATCGCGCTCATGCAGTCACAGTTATTTAACCTGCTCTGCGAGAAAGCGGATGATGTGTATGGAGGCAGGCTGCCGGTACATGTGCGCTGCCTCTTAGATGAGTTTAGTAATATAGGCAAAATCCCCCAGTTTGAGAAGTTAATCGCCACCATCCGTAGTAGGGAAATCTCGGCCAGTATCATCCTACAATCACAGAGCCAGCTCAAAGCCATTTACAAGGACAACGCAGATACCGTGGTAGGCAACTGCGACACTACCTTGTTTTTGGGAGGTAAGGAAAAGACCACCTTGAAAGAAATGTCGGAGATGTTGGGGAAAGAAACGATTGACCTTTATAACACTTCCGAGACCAGAGGGCGGGAGCTTTCCCACGGCCTCAATTACCAGAAAACCGGAAAGGAGTTGATGACACAGGATGAAATTGCGGTCATGGACGGCGGAAAATGTATTCTGCAGGTACGCGGTGTGCGTCCGTTCTTCTCGGACAAGTACGACATCACCAAACACCCGCGCTACAAATACCTGTCGGACTATGACAAGAAAAATGCGTTTGATATAGAAAAGTATCTCAAACGCCGCCCGGCCTTTGTAAAGCCGGAAGAACCATTCGACCTCTACGAAGTCGATCTTACGGAAAACCAATAACGCATAGAAGGGAGCAAAAAGCTATGGAAAGTGACAAAAAAGTACCGGACACCCCCATCTGCCAAAACGCGAGTGTCCAGTACCGCACGGGTTCTTTTGAACAAGCACCCTAGAGTGGATTATACCACGGGGAGCTTGTCTTAGGACAGCTCTTTTTGTTCCCTCTCACGAAGAAAGAGAGGAAATTTTTATGGAATTTTTCAATTCTGCTGTTGATGTATTACAGACCCTTGTGATCGCCCTCGGAGCCGGGCTGGGTATCTGGGGCGTGATTAACCTGCTGGAAGGTTATGGAAATGACAATCCCGGCGCGAATGCTCATGTGCCATAAAGTAACACATAAGAATTGATAGACAGCAGCCCAC
>DSLMC04103__coassemble_348_pt1 | contig 48295 bp, 45 predicted proteins | sample DSLMC04103__metabat2_low_PE_036 | metagenome-assembled genome bin DSLMC04103
AATCGGAGCCTATTTTTTAGGCTTCGCTTTTTCATAACTTATTTGACACTACCTTTTCCATTGTTTCGCTGAACGCTTTAAAAATCAGACTGACCGAAACTGCGCCAGGATCAGGAAGCCCTATGGCCGCTTCTTTGAAATTCTTGCTTCTTCCAACGCTTCCCTTCAAAATTCTGCTCCGCTGCGCCCCTTCCCAGGCTGCCTGCGCCGCTTTTCGAAAAGCGGTACCCATATCTTCAGCATTACCGGCAGAGATTTTCAAAGCGGAAACAGCCGGCATAAGTGCATCCAGCATTGTTTTTTGTCCCGGTTTGGTCCGGCCCCGCCTTTCAATAGCCTGCTCTCCCTGCACAAAATACTCTGCTATCTGATCCAGACTGGCTTCCGTTCCATGGGGCAGGCTTCCGGCGCCTCCGATAAACATGGTCCCGAAAATAACGCCGCTGGCTCCCCCCATGCTTTTCAACAGCTCCAGCCCTGTTTCTCTGCACAGACTGTCAATTTGAGATGTTTCCGTCTCTTTCAGATATTTCTTTAATACTGAAAATCCTCTTTTCATCCCATGACCGTGATCTCCGTCTCCGATAACAGTATCAATCTCTGTAAGATACGGTTCATTCTCTATAATCGTATCCGCAGCATGAAGAAGCATTTCCTTCATAAGACAAATATCTATTCTGTCCATAAGCCACCTCAAATCGTAAAATCAAATCCGTTTACAGGATTTACATACTGTTCCAATTCATCATCTGTAATCAGAACACTGAGAATTCCTCCGTTATAGTCAAATGCATCAAAGTACAGTCCGGCGGTACAGATTCCGGTTTTATACCCTCGTTTTTCAAATTCCCTCTTTGCCGCATGCAGCATTATATATCCTTCCGCATAGGACATATAAAGCATCCTGTTCATCATAATATGAATGTTTTTCTTTTCATATATTTCCAGTTCGCCGAGGATTACACCGACTATTTTCTCTGTGATTTTATCAGCATCGGCCAGCGCGATTATTTCCGCCGGAGCCTCGCCGGAAAACCCATTGCCAAGTTCTATATTCCCGGTATCTTCGTTGTAGCAAAAAGCAAGAGAACGTATCCTGAAATTTGCCTTTTCCGCAATGCGATATACTTCCTGCAGATCAGATCCGCTTTTTGCCGCAGCCGCAGAAATTTTCAGGATAAATCCAATACCGCACAGGCCTCCCCGCGCTTCTTTCTCCTCGCCCCTGGCGCTGTATATGTCATCGCTCACATAACATACTTCCACCGGAATCCCGTCTGCTTCCAACAGTTCTTTTGCCATATCATTATTCAGATAATCGCCCATGAAATTATTGGTTACAAGCAGGACGCCTTTTCCGCAGTCAATCTGTTTCGCAATCTGATAAATCATATAAGCGTTCGGCGCGCAGTTAAAATCTCCGCTTACTGCAGCATCCGCCAGACCATCCCCAACACATCCCTCGAAAAAGGGGCCTCTGCCTCCGCCGCCATTCACAAGTACCCGCACTCTGTTTTCCGGAAGTTCTGCTTTCATACAGATATGGCTGTACTCGTTTTCCACTGTTGTCAGACTGTCCGGTCTGGAATCCAGAATTCCTTCTACAGTTTCTTTCAGAGGATCTCTGCCTTTATTTACATATACAAGTTTCTTCATCAGACTTTTTCCCTCTTCTGTGCCATATCAATCACTACTGCCAGCAGGATGATCATTCCTATAATTACTTTCTGCCAGTAAGAAGAAATCTGCATCAGATTCATTCCATTATTGATAATCGCAATAATCGCACACCCAAACATAGCTCTTAATACAGAACCTGTTCCGCCGAGAAGGCTGGTGCCGCCCAGTACAGTAGCCGCAATAGCATACATTTCATATGTATCGCATGCCGCAGGCTGTCCGTTGTTCAGCTTCGAGGTTACGCATACACCGCCAAGCGCAGCCATGATAGAACAGAGAACGTGCGCTTTGATTTTTATTCCGTCAACACTGATCCCGCTCAGTCTCGCTACTTTTTCATTACTTCCCACAGCATAAACATGACGCCCGAATACTGTACGCGAAAGCAGGATATGCATAATGATCAGAATGATGATCATAAAGATAGTAATAACCGGGAGAACTCCGTTCTTCATGCTTTCTGTTGTAAAAAGTCTCTCCGATCCGAGCCACGCAAATGTATCAGACAGACCATATACCGGCTGTCCATCTGTTACCACATAAGCCAGACCTCTTGCGCTCTGCATTACCGCCAGTGTTGCAATCATAGGAACAACGTTAAACTTTGCGACCATAACGCCTATAAAAAGGCCGCAGAGTGTTCCTATGAATATCGCGCTTCCCAGCTGTATCCCGAGAATTCCGATCAATGGCGCGTCCTGGAATCTCAGACCGATATAAGCTGAAAAAATACCGGCAAAAGCAGCTACAGAACCAACACTGATATCGATTCCTCCGATAATAATTACAAAAGTAATTCCAATAGTCAGAAGCGCATTAATAGACATCTGAGAAGTAATATTTATGATGTTCGTTACTGTGAGAAATGTTTTATTCGCTACGCCAAAGAAAATAATTAAAGCGATCAAAACAAGGCACACTGCGTTTTTCTTACTCCATGTTTTCAATTTTTCCATAGTCACCGTTCCCTTCATTCGTTTTTTTACACAGTTCTTCAGGCTCCACTGTGTACGCTGGCAAGCTGCATAATGCTGTATTCTGTCATTTCCTCTTTATTATCAATTTCTCCGCTCACATGGCCTTCACGCATTACAATAACTCTGTCAGCTACACCCAGAATTTCCGGAAGTTCAGAGGAAACCATAACAATACAACCGCCTTCTTTCACGAATTCATTCATCAGACCGTAAAATTCCGCTTTTGCATTTACGTCGATCCCTCTGGTAGGTTCGTCTAAAAGCAGGATTTCAGACTGGGCCACAAGCCATTTTGCAAGAATTACTTTCTGCTGGTTTCCACCCGACAGATTTTTTATAATCGTTTCTCCGCTTGGAGCTTTTATCTGAAGCTTCAGAAAGTATTCCTTACACACATCCTTTTCCCACTTAAAATCAACAAAACAGTTGTTTTTTGCCATTCTCTTAACACTCGGAAGGACTATATTGCTCCTCACAGAAGCCTCCAGCATCAGTCCGGTTCTTCTTCTGTCTTCTGTCACAAACCCGATCTTGTGCATTATGGCTTCCCGCGGGTTATTAATATTTACTTCTTTGCCTTTGACAAAAACTTTTCCTTCTGTTTTTTTGCGATAACCAAAAATTGTTTCCATTACTTCCGTTCTTCCGGCGCCTACCAGTCCGGCAAACCCCAGGATCTCACCCTTGTATGCCGAAAACGAGATATCCGAAAACACATTTCCCGAACTGAGTCCCTCTACTCTCAGCATCTCTTCCTGACGGTGATGTTCCTGTTTGTTGTAATAATTGGTAATTTCACGGCCGACCATATTGGTAACAATTTCCGCTTCGGTAATATCTTTAAATAACGACTTCTTTACCACCTCTCCATCACGAAGTATTGTTACACGGTCAACAATTTCCTGAAGTTCTTTTAAACGATGTGTGATATAGATAATTGCCACGTTTTTTTCTTTAAGAAGTTTTATCTGATAAAACAGCGCTTCAATCTCACTTTCTGAAAGTGAAGAAGTTGGTTCATCCATGATCACCATTTTCGAATTTCGGGTAATTACTTTCGCAATTTCTATCATCTGCTGTTGTGCGGCTGAGAGTTCCCCCGCTATATCTGTAGCTTTAAAATTAACTTTCATAAAGTCAAGAGCTTCCTGAGCATCCGTTTCCATCTTCCTGCGGTCAAGCAAAAATTTATTTTTCCCACGTACAGGTTCTCTTCCCACAAAAATATTCTCTGCCACTGAAAGATCATTAGCGATACTCAGTTCCTGATGGATTACGGAAATCCCGGCATTCAGGGCTTCTCCCGGATTTTTATAAGAACGCTCCTGCCCGTCAAAAATCATTTTTCCGTCCGTCGGTGTATATACACCGGAAATAATCTTTATCAAAGTAGATTTTCCCGCGCCGTTTTCACCAAGCAGCGCATGTACTTCACCAGGATAAAAATCTATCGAAACATCTGTCAGGGCTTTGACTCCAGGAAAAGTTTTTGTTATATGGGATATCTGCAAAATAGGATTTTGTGTATTTTTATCTGATTCTTTTTTCACTTTCGGCCCTCCTGATCGTTATTCCCTGTAATTAACAGGAGGGTGCATGAAAACGCACCCTCCTTTTTTACTATGTTTCCTTATTCTTCACTCATCAGGTCATTTTCCTCGATATACTCATATGTAATAATATATGGTTCGATTGGAATCTCTTCTGCGTCCACTTCTCCGGTAGTGAGATATTTGTAAATCTGTTCTACAATGGTATGTCCGATTTTGGGCGGATCCTGAGAAATTTCGGATACCCACCATTTACCGTCTCCATCCTGAGCATAAATAGCTTCAATTGCTTCCGGATTGCCGTCATAACCTACGATCAACGTATCAGCGCCCGCCGATTTAATAGAAGCCAGCGCTCCCGTACATGCCGGATCGCCAGTAGCAAAGATCACGCCAAGGTTCGGATCTGCTGTAAGCCAGTCCTGAACCAGAGAGGAGGCTACGTTTGCATCACCCTGATAGTTGCCGTTGAATTCTACTTCAACATTATCGGGAGCTTCATTTTCCATAACTTCCAGGAATCCGTTTTCTCTGTCCAGACAGGAAGAAGAAGCAGGATTTCCAATAATCGCAGCCGTTCCGCCTTCATCGCCAAGGAGTCTGAGGCATTCCTGAGCTCCAAGTCTTCCTCCCTCTACATTGTCTGTACCCACATGACAGATAATACAGTCTACTGTGTTACACGGGGAATCAAAAGTAAACATCGGTATTCCAGCCTCATCAGCTGCTTCAATGGCCGGTCCTACACCTGCTGCGTCAACTGTTGCAAGCGCGATAGCGTCTACTTCCTGAGCAACCAGATTCTCGATATGGTTTGACTGGATATTCGCATCCAGCTCGCCGTCATAGCAGATTGCTTCAATGCCAAGTTCCGCACATTTTTCTTCAATGGCATCTTCAATCAGGTTGTAGAATACATGTTCTCTGGAACCTACGATAAATCCTACGGTGTAAGATTCCTCCGCTTCTTCGGCATATACCGTTTGCATTCCCAATCCAGTTCCTCCTGTGGCGATCATCGCCGAACATAAAAGAATACTCCACAGTTTTTTCTTCATAGTTTCTCTCCTTTCGTTTATTTTTGTTTTATTTTGTTTTCGTAATTTATTTTTATCATATCTTTCGATAATTTTCAATAGATTTTTTTATTTTTTGTGTATTTCGTATATGTACACAATTTTTTCAAACTTTTTTTGTTGAAATTTACGATTTTCTTTGTATCCAGAATTTTCCAAATCATCTGTTAGGTTATTGTTTTTTTTGTTTTCTTACGATATAATGATAAAAAATTAGAGCTATAAAGTCATTAATAATATAGCGAATTGGAGGCCTTTATGCTGGCAGAAGAACGAAAAAGAAAAATTTTAGAAATGGTAAACTCCCGAAAAATAGTAAAGGTTAACGAATTAAGCCAGATCCTGGACACTACTGAAGTAACCATCCGAAAAGATTTGGATGATCTTCAGTCTCAGAAACTGCTCAGACGGATTCATGGAGGCGCAATTTCATTTTCTCCTGTTAATACAGATATTTCTATAGCACAGCTTACTACCCGGTGTATAAACGAAAAAAAAGCTATCGCAAAAGTAGCTTACAAATTTGTGGACAATCGCGACGCGCTTATTCTGGATCGCTCTACCACAGTATATGAATTCGCAAAATTACTTCTGGATGGATCTGTAAAAGATCTGACGATAATTACAAATTCGCTGCCGCTTATTACTCTGCTGAAACCCAGAAATGATTTTCACCTGATTTTGATTGGCGGCGAGTATAATCCTACAGCGGACTGCTCCTATGGTTCGCTTACAAATCAGATGCTTGCAAATATCCGCAGCGATAAATGTTTTATCGGTATATCCGGTATTGATGCAGCATATGGATATTCAGACCGGAATCTAAATGATGTCGGTTTGAAAAAAGCAATGCTAAACTCTGCAAAACAAAAATTTGTATTGGCGGATCATACTAAATTTAATGAATCCTACATAGGAAAAGCCGTTGATTTCACCGGAACTATTGATTATCTGATCACAGATACTCTGCCATTGGACATAGACCGGACTGAATATGATAATAATGTAAATTTTCTTGTTGCGGATGAAGTCTCCTGAACCGGAAAGAAACTGATGATATTTTCAGACTGGTTATTGGCAAAATCCCCTGGAAGCAATTCCAGGGGATTTTCTTATCTTTTTATTATTATATTTTACGCCAGCATCTCATCCTTCTTCACAAGGATGGCTTCCACCGCCGCGCATGCCGGGCAGTCACAGTATTTCGCCCCTGCGGCTTTGATCTCTCTTCCGTGAGCGGCAACGCCTTTGGCCTGCTCTTCCCCGCCGAACACTTTCGCGCCCATCTCGGACTCCGCGAAGCTGATCAGACCGTCCACGGTAACAATATCCGCTTCCAGCTCTTCAATATATTTCCTGGTCTCTTCCGCTTCGTTCTCTGTTCCCACGGAATCGATCCATTTCTGCGCCGCGTCTTTCACTTCCTGACAGGCGGTGGCAGCCGCTATAAGCTCTTTTGATCTTTCAATTACATACTGCTGTACTTCTTTTGTCATTTCACATTACCTCCCTGGTCTTTGTTGATTTCCTTAACATACAGGCTGACCGGAACATTCCTGATCTTCAGACAGACCTGTTCGGGTCCGGATTTTCTGTCTCTGACGATATTATAACACTTCTTTCTCTATAACACCAAATAATTTCATCACAAAAACGGGGCTGAAAATCAGCCCCGCACCCCTGTTTGAATATTATTTTCACCGATCAAAATGTATCCCGCTCCAGTATACACACTCTCTGATCTCTGTCTCCGGCAGGAGTTCCACGCCTTCCAGCGCCCATCTCTTAAATTCTGCAAATCCCTCTCTGTCAATGATATAACCGATATGCTCTTTTCCGCCCGGCGCTCCGGGATCGATATACTCCTTTACAAACCGGTAGGTGTTCAGGATGATCTTTACAATAGTATCCTCATCTGTCCAGATCAGGAAGTCCTCTCCCAGTCTGGGATTTTTCTTTCCGGTTCTTCCCATCAGCGTTAATTTATAATATTTCTTCGGGCTCCTCGTCAGCGCCCTGGTGGGACATTTTGTTATACAGACTCCGCAGCCGATGCATTTTTCATGATCCCGGACGATCTTATAATTCTCCATATGCAGAGCGTCCACAGAAAGGCTTCTGCACCCCTTGACGCAGGCCTGGCAGCCGACGCATCTGGAAGGATCATACTGAGGCATGGTCATACCGATGATCCCGAAATCGTGCATCCTGACTTTGGCGCAGTCGTTGGAACAGCCCGTGAGAGCCACCTTGAAATGAAGATCATTGGGAAAAATCTCTTTTTCAATTCTTTTTGCAAATTCTGAGGTATTATAGTTGGCAAAAGGACAGACGTTATTTCCGATACACGCGCTGATATTTCTTGTGCCGGAAGCGGGATATCCTGTTCCCGGCTCTTTCTGATTGATATCCAGAAGTTCTATGATCGGCTGGAGCATCTCGTTGATCTCATCCATATCTTCCAGACGTATGCCTTCGATCTCAAAGCCCTGACGGGTAGTGAGATGTACAATACCGTTTCCGTATTTCTCCGCGATCTCCTGCACCATTCCCAGGATTTCCGCCTTGAGATATCCTCCCGGAACACGGATACGGGAAGCGCCTTCACCCCGCGCCTTACCGATCCTGTAGGCGTTCTTTTTCGCAAGTTTCGTATTTATATCCAGACCCATAATCCACTCCTCCTGTTTAATCGATGAGATCCCGGCTTTCCGCGTAATTGAATACCGGTCCGTCAAGACATACGTAGGTATCGTTCATTTTGCAGTGTCCGCATTTACCCAGGCCGCAGCACATCTTTCTCTCATGGGAAATCCAGATATTTCCCTCTTTTATTCCCCGCTTCAATATTTCCATAATAGTAAACTTAATCATTACCGGAGGCCCTACCGTTATGAAAACTGTGTTGTCCGGATCTGCTATGGGAAGATCAGGGATATATTTTGTAACCATTCCGGTAAGGCCCTCATATCCCTTCGGCGCGGAATCCACCGTCCTGATCACATGAATTCTCTTTTCCCACTGTTCAAAATCTTTTCTGAACAGGATATCCTGCGGAGATTTGAAACCTGCGATAAGAGTGACGCTGACGGCTTCCTCCGGACGCCCGGCAAAATAGTCCACAATTCCCTTAACAGGAGAAATTCCGGTGCCTCCTGCCACCACCACAATTTCCTTTCCTTTAAAATTCTCAATATCGAAGCCGTTTCCATAAGGCCCCCGCATCAGAAGCGTATTGCCCTCGTAATGCTGGAATATCTTATTGGTGACTCTTCCCACCCTGCGGATCGTCAGATCCACATAATTCTCTCCGATACCACTGACTGAAATCGGAGCCTCGCCGTATTTGGGGATGGACACTTCAAAGAACTGTCCCGGCTTTACTCTGTCGGCTTCGGGAAAGCTCATGCGGAAAGTATATTCTATATCTGTATGCGGAATGATCTCTTTTACCTGAGAGGAAAAAGGAATGTATTCATTTTTCATTTACGCTTCCTCCTTTGCCAGACGATTGATAATATTTACATAGGAGATATACTCCGGACAGACGGCGTCGCAGCGGCCGCAGCCCACGCACATGGGAAAGCCGAATCTTTTTTCAAAATCATAGATCTTATGCATTACCTTAAAGCGCATTCTCTCTCCCTGATTTTTTCGGAAACTGTTTCCTCCCGCGATGTCCGTATATCCGTCCACCTGGCAGGACGCCCAGACTCTTCTCCTCTCTCCCGTATTTTCATTATCCCGGTAAATGATATCCTGCATGGTAAAACAGGTACAGGTAGGACAGACGAAATTGCAGCGGCCGCAGCCGATACATCTGCTTCCGTAAGATTCCCATACCGGATCCGAAAAAGTCTCTGCGGAAAGATTTCGGGGGAGGGTCACTTTTTCTCTGTTCTCTGTCACATGGTCAGGAATTACTTCCCGTTCCCGGCAGTCTTTTCCGCTGAAGTATTTCTGAAATTCCTCTGTCTTCAGATCTGCCAGGACCGAATCTCTGTCCACTTTCAGATAGAGATCATAATCTTCCGTACAGTTCGTTCCCATACTGACACAGAATCCAGTGTCGCAGGTCTCCTCACATCCCATCAGCACAAAACGGGCGTTTTCCCTGAGGCGCTTATAATAAAAATCTTCCGGTCCGTTGGTGAGATAAATCGCGTCCAGTCTTCTCAGGGCATGAAGATCACAGCTCCACAGAAAGATCAGCGCCGTTTTTTTCCTGCACGCCGGCACTGATGTGCTGTCCTCTGTAAAATAAAAAAGAACCTCGTTCACAGGAAAAAACGCTTCCTTAAACGAATAATCCGATCTCCTGCTCCAGCAGATTTCATCCAACGATTCCACTTTCCCGTAACGGATCACATCCGTGTCAGAAAAGCATCCCTCACCGGCGAAAAGCTTCGGCGCGAAAATATCGTAATCCTGTTTCAGACAGTTGAATATTTCATCAGCAGTCTGTTTTTCCAACTGATATCCCATAATTCTACTCCTTTTCTTCAAGACCCGCCGCGATAAGACGAAATCCGAAGTTTCTGTATACATCTTCGGATCTCCGTGCGTCCCCGCGAATGGTTAAATATTCCCCGTGTCTTCTGCATCATATCCGAAGACAAAAAAATATTCCGTGACATATCTCACGGAATATCGTTTCATACCGATTATTTAATATTCTCCTGTTCTGTAAAAAGCAGCCATTTTAGCCGGGTCCGGAATATAGATTTTCTTTTTCTCCATTATGATCAGGCCAAAGTCCTGCAGTTTCCCGCAGACACGGGACGCCGTTTCTCTGGGAACCCCCAGAAGATCCGCCAGAAACGTCACCGGCAGATCCATATCGATCTTAATTCCCTTCTCGGACGGGATGCCAAAATCCCTTGCCAGCTTCCAGAGTTTGGAGGCAAGTTTTCTCTCCAGATAAATACTGCCGACAGTATTTTTCAGCTGATGTCCCAGCCGCCAGAGTTTCCGTTCCTGATACCGGAACAGATTCTTCGTCAAGGCGAAGTCCTGTTCCATCAGCTGCATCATTCTGTCTTTTCTGATCACAAAGAAACTGCATTTCTCCAGCGTTTCACAGAAGATCGTATTAAAGTCCGCCACAAGGCTCTCATTGGCGATATTATGCTTTCCCAATACAAATAATATTTTCTTTTTCCCGCATTTCGTCAGATTATAGATCTGAACCTTTCCTTCCAGAATAAAAAATATATTGGAATTCTCTTCACGGGCCCGGATACAGAAACGGTTCCTGGGATATGTCACGATCTTTCCATACTCTATGAAATCCCGGCAGGTATCCTGCTTACAATCTTTTAATATCCACAGTTCCTGATATCCTTCCATAGACCTGGATTCTCCTCCTTTAATTTCCTTCCGTCAGGGCAGGTGCGTCTGAAGCGGCGTCTTCCGCCTGCTCTCCTGCATTCCGTTTCATTATAGCAGCTTTATACCGCTTTCCTGTAAGCAGGATTCCGCTGGTCAGCGCCGTAAGGGGAGCCACCGTCACAAGTCCCAGGCTTCCCACGATCGTCTGGAGGATCTCGGCGGAAACATATTTATAATTCAGGATGTTTTCGATGGGCGTTCCCTGCGCCATGAAGGTCATCAGAAGCGCTATGTATCCTCCGGAATATGCCAGAAGGAGTGTCGTGGTCATGGTTCCCATCGCCGCGCGCCCCACATTCATTCCCGAAAGCATCGCTTCTTTCCATCCGATATCCGGTTTCTTGTGCACCACCTCGTTGACCGCGGAGGTGATATCCACAGAAAGATCGATCATCGCCCCGGAAGCCCCGATGAAGATCGCGCTCATAAAGATCCTGGTCAGACTGAGATCCTGATACCCCGCGTACAGAAGGCTCTCCGAATAGGACATCACCGCGCCGTGGATCTTGAAGGCGTCGGTAAAAATACACCCCAGAATACATGTCACCAGCACGCCGAGAAACGCGCCTCCGCAGGCGGCCAGCGTCTTCATGTCAAATCCGTATACAAAGAATATGATCAGAAGGGTCAGGAAGGCCGTGATCAGGATACCGCACCAGATGGGATTCGCCCCGCCCAGATAGGCGGGCACCAGGATCTTCCAGATAGTGAGGATGGTAATGGCGAAAGAGCACACCGCCCGCAGTCCCGTCCCTCCCGCGAACAGGATCAGGAACAGGATGAAGATTCCCGCCAGTATCAGTTCTTTGTCGATCCGGTAATGATCGTTCATCGTTACGGAAGTGATGCCGTCGTCGTTATAGCTTACCACTACGTGGGCCACGTCGCCCTCTTCAAAAATCTTGTCGGATTCCAGAGAGCCGCTGAGCATATTTACCGCCCTGGTTTCGTCTCCCTTGAACTTTCCTTCCAGAAGCTCCACCTCGCAGTACTGCTCCCCCGACTGGATGAGGCCCGAGCTTCGCACCGCGCTTTCGTCTGTTGATAAAACTTTTGCTTTTACTTTGTCTGTTCCCTGATAAATGACAGCATCCTCATAGCCCGTAGGAAGGGCTATGAGGATGACGATCAGCAATACCGCAATGATGGAAACAGAGTATTTTTTCAGTCTGTCCGTCATTATTTTTACTGTACTCCTGTGATTGCTGCCATTTTGTTGTAGATATCGGTGTTGTCATAGTATCCGCCGAACTGCTCCTGGCCGACGCCCATTGCGAACACTTCTACAGGAAGTCCTGTGTGCGCGTAGGAGGAGAAGTCGATACCGGATTTGTTGTTCAGGATATGAGTGATCGTTACGGTAAGAGGTTCGTAGCTTCCGTATAATACATACTCTTCCTGGCCGAATTCTTCTTCCTCGCCGGTACGGCTCATAGTCTCTTCGTATGCAGCCTGCAGTTTCTGATACTCGTAGTCTGTCATAACGAGAGTGCCGCCTTCTTCGCCTTCCGGATGCTCATCCTTGCTGTCCGCCTGATTGGTGGTCTCTGTGGTTCCCTGGGGAGCCTGAAGGCCGAACAGTTCAGTCACATCCTGCATAACGGTTTCGAAATCAGTCTTGTTCTCTTTGTATCCTGCCACATAGTCAGAATCGAATTTCGCGTAGGAAATCTTCTGGTTAGTCAGGTTGGTAAGGAAGGTGTCATAGTCTGTTCCCGCGAAACCAATCGTCAGACCGCCGGTCTCGTGGTCGCCTGTTACCAGGATCAGAGTCTCATCCGGATGCTCGTTGTAGAATTCAACCGCTTTGCCTACAGCCTCGTCCAGAGCGACAGTATCTGTAATGGTAGCGCCGGCGTCGTTCGCGTGACATGCCCAGTCGATCTTACCGCCTTCTACCATCATGAAGAAACCGGTCTCGTTATCCAGAACTTCGATACCTTTTTCCACATAATCTGCAAGCGCCCACTCGCCTTCTTCCAGATCCATGTCATAGCTCATGGCGTCGTCGTCGGCAAGGGTCTCGTCGATCACGATAGTTTTTCCGGACTCAGCGGTAAGAGCCTCTGCCTCTGCCTTTGTTCTTACTACAGTGTAGCCTGCTTCTTGTGCCAGCTGGTAGAGATCTGTCTGATCTTCGTTCTCGCCTGTGGGGCTTAACAGTCCGCCGCCTGCGAAATAGTCAAATCCGCTGTCGATCAGCTCCTGTCCAATCTCATAGTAACTGCTTCTGGAAGCCTGATGCGCATAGAAAGCCGCCGGCGTCGCGTGGTTCAGGTTTACGGTGGAAAGGATTCCGACTTTGTAACCAAGCTGCTCTTTCACCTTCTCCGCGATGGTTTCATAAGAAGTCTGCATGGTCTCGTCCATGTTGATGGTTCCGCTGTAGGTCTTGTGGCCGGTAGCGATAGAAGTCGCTGTGGAAGCGGAATCCGGGCAGAAGGATGTGCTGTCGTAAGTCTGAGCGGATCCGGCTACCGGGAAGTTCATCATATTCAGCTTGCTCTCGCTGGTAAGAATGTCGTCCCCGTCGTCCTCAATGGCGTTGAGGTAATAGTTGGTAGTCTGGATCTGCGGATAGCTCATTCCGTCGCCAATAAAAAGGAACACATACTTCGGTGTCTTTGCCGCTGCGTCTTCTGTCGCTGCGGCTGCTTCAGCAGTTTCTTCTGCGGCTGCTTCTTCAGTTGCGGCTGCCGCATCAGCAGTTTCGGTTGTTTCTGCGGCGAATGCTGCCTGTGCAGGCGCCGCGCAGGGAGCCATAACGGCTGCTGCCAGTAAAAGGGCACTGAGTTTTTTTGCGTTCATAGAATGTTGATCTCCTTTTTTCTCTTTTTCATAATTGATTTTCTTCTCAGGAGCGATGCCCCGATAGAAAGAGATTAACATTCAATTATTAAAACTGCCTGCGCCACTTTGTAAAATATAAATCAAATATTCCGGCCAAATATGAATTTTCTGTCAGGCGCTCCCCTGCCGGTCTATCATCTCTTTCAGAGTTTTATACAAAAGGCCGAAATCAATGGGTTTGGAGATATGCGCGTTCATTCCCGCCGCTGCTGTTGCGGAAAGATCCTCGGCAAAGGCATTGGCTGTCACGGCGATGATCGGGATCTTCTCCGCGTCCTGGCGTTTCATCTTCCGGATCGTCCTCGCCGCTTCGCAGCCGTCCATCTCCGGCATCTGCATATCCATCAGGATCACGTCGAACTCGCCTTCCCCGGAGGCGGCGAAAAGATCCACCGCCTCTTTTCCGTTCCACGCCTTTACCACCTGCGCGCCGTACATATCCAGAAGCTCGCAGGCGATCTCCATATTGATCTCGTTATCCTCCGCCAGAAGGATCTTTCTGTTCCTTAGGAAATCCTCTTCAGATTTTCCACTCTCTGCCAGGTCCGCGTTTTTCTCTGCGCCGCTTCCCGTAGTGTCCGTCTCATGGCCGGACGTTTCTCCGGGAACCGGATTATCTTCCATCTCTTCCTCCACATCGGCTTTGCGGAATGGAAGGATAACGGTAAAAATACTGCCCTTTCCCAGCTCGCTCTCCACGGAAATCTCCCCGTTCATCTGGGAGAGGATATTTTTTACGATAGGCATTCCAAGCCCTGTTCCGGATACATTCTTCGCGCCGAATCTTACCTCCCGCTCATAGGGGATAAAGATCCTGTCCAGAAAATCCCCGGACATGCCGGCGCCCGTATCCTTAAGGACCAGCTTATATTTCACAAAATCACTGTTCTGCCTTTCCGATACTTTCAGCGAAATGGTATCTCCCTCCGAGGTGAATTTCACTGCGTTGGACAGAAGATTGCTGAGGATCTGCGTCACGCGGAAGGAATCCCCGTATACTTCCTTCGTCTGAATGTCAAAATCAAGGGTAAATGTTTTCCCCTCTCTTTTTATCTGATCCCGCACCATATCCGCGCAGTCGGTAATACACTTCTTCAGGTCAAAATGTTTGGTATCCAGGGTGATCTTTCCTTTTTCCAGTTTGGATATCTCCAGGATATCATTGATCAGCCCCAGAAGCTGCTGACTGGAAAAATTGATCTTCGACATATAGTCTTTCATTTTTTCCCGGTCGTCCAGATGCTTTTCCGCCAGCTCCGACAGTCCGATGATCGCGTTCAGAGGCGTACGCATATCATGGGACATATTAGAAAAGAAGGAATTCTTGGATTCCTCGCTCTCCCTGGCGGCCTTCAGGGACTCCTTCAGAAGCTCTATCTGGCTCAGCTGCTCTTTCTTCTCATCATCCACCATGCGGAAGCAGAGCACCGCCTCCTCGGGATTCAGGGATTCGTCAAAAAGAAGACGAACGTTTACCCAGCGGTATTCGCCGTCGAAAACGCGCTGGAAATCCCCGCCGTAATCCCGGACTCTTCTGGATACGAGACTTCTGATATTCTCCAGGGAAAAGCTTGTCCTGAAGTCTTCAAATACATCCGGCTTCATCAGTTCTCCCATGGTGTTCATGAGAAGATCATAATCTCCCTGAGGCGGGATTTTTCTCCGCATATAGTCGGAGCCCTTGATCATGTCATAGGTTCCCCGGGAAAAATCCATGCGATAGATGGCGTAAAATGAATTCCCCAGAACGCGCACCGTCTCGTTTGTCCTGCGCCAGGTACGGTTCATTCTCTCCTCCCGGACGCTCATGATCACGAAAACCGCAAGGAACACCAGTAGGATTGCCCCGAACCATATGGATATCGTCCGTACCCCTCCCAGAAGGGAGCTGTATGGTATGGTGACGATGGAGAGCCATCCGTTTGTGGTTATATCAAAATAAGCGGCTCTTTTCTCCTGTCCCGGCGTGTGGATATAGGCGCTGTTGCTGTCAAAAGTCCCGTCTTTAATCCTGTCGATAATGGTGTCTATATAGCTCTGGATCTGTTCACGTGGAATGTCGGCCCGGGTTTCCGAATACAGAAGTGTACCGGACGAATCACAGAGAAAGAACGCGCTCCCCTCCGGAAGACGTCTCTCCTGTTTATCCGTCTGCGCATGAAACTTCCGGGGAAAGATATCAAAAGCCACCACATTCCCGGGAACTTCTCCTTCCTGGGCAATGGTGATCACCAGTTCCCCGGAGATAACATCCTCATAGGCGTCTGTAAAAATGACTTCGCCGTCGGCCTCCGCAGCCTCTGTATACCAGGGAGTATTCTCCACATCATAATCCCCGTCTCCCTCCCAGGGATCCGCGGCAACGATTTTTCCGTCGATGATCGCATAGGGATCTATCTCGTCTTCGCCCACGATATCCGCAAGGCTCCGCATAAAAATCTGAATCCAGGTTTCCGGATCGCTGCTGCTTTTCAGCTGCTGGTCGATGTACCCGGTACACAGGCGCAGCATTGTTTCGTATCCTATGAGGCTCCGCGTGTTTTCTGCCGAGTAGCTGTGGGCGATCTCATTTCCCATCCTCTGCGCGTTGGCAAGAAGCACGCCTCTTACCACGACAAGGCTGCAGACAGCCATGGCCGCAACAGCGATCAGTATCACAACTCTTCTTTTTATATTATTCATGCCTCCTGCGGCCTCACGTTTTTTCTTTGCCATCAGCTGTACTCCCTGAGAATGTCGATAAGCTCCAGATAACAGTTGTGGAATTCCGAAAACAGTTCCCGGGCTTCCTCAAGTTTTTCCGCTCTGAGCAGTTCTGTCATCCGGGAGGAAATCTCATACAATCGCCGGAACGACAGGTTTCCGCACACTCCTTTCAGGTTGTGGACCGCCTGAAAGGCTTTTTTTACGTCTCCCTCTTTCAGCGCTGTTTCCAGCTCCCCCGCGTTGCCGTCGTCAGGGAACTTCAGAATGAATTTCCAGTACAGAGCCTCGTTTCCCATAAACCGCTCTGTCCCGGACGCTATATCGGTTCCGGCCTGTTCCAGTTTCTTTTTTATCTCTTCATTCATTTTCTCTCACATCCTTTTCTTTACCCGGAGACAGATTCCCCGCCTGTTTGTTTTGTATGATACAGCTTACGCAGTTCTTTTTCGGCTCCTGTGAACGCCTCCATCAGACGGGGACTGAACTGGCCGCACTGGCCGCTGCTGATCATTTCCAACGCCTCGTCGAATCCATAGGCATCTTTGTAAACACGTTTACTCACCAGCGCGTCGTAAACGTCCGCCACAGACACCACCTGTACCCATACGGGGATAGCCTCTCCTGACAGTCCGTCCGGATATCCCTTCCCGTTCCAGCGTTCATGATGGTGGCGGGCGATATCATAGGCGTAATGAAAAACCGCATGCTTCCGGAGCTGGGGGATTTTTTCCAGAAGCCTTGCTCCCTGTATGGTATGTGTCTTCATGATCTCGAATTCCTCCGCCGTCAGCTTTCCCGGTTTATTAAGGATCCCGTCGGATATGGCGATTTTCCCCACATCATGCATAATGGCGGCCATGGAGATCAGACGGATCTCTTCTCTTTGGAGTCCGGCGCCCAGATCTGTATGCATCAGAAGATATTCCGTGATCCCGCTGATCCTCTGGACATGGTCTCCGGATTCCCCGCTCCTGAACTCGATCGCGGTAGCCAGCGCCTCGATCATGCCCCGGTTCAGGTCCATGATCTCCAGTTCCCTGATGATCAGCTCCTGTCTCTGGTATTCCGCCAGACGGCTGAGCTTCCTTCTGGAAAGGAATAATTCCACCACGGAGTCCACACGTCGTTTTACAACATACGGAATCACCGGTTTTTCGATCACGTCCATAACGCCCAGACGGTAGCCCTCTTTTACCACCTGTTCTCCGGCCTCTGCCGTAATAAGAAATACAGGTATGGTATCCAGGATATCCGTACCGGCCTCCAGCCGTCTCAGAAGTTCCATTCCGTCCATTACCGGCATCATCACATCCAGAAGGACGGCGCAGATACGGTCTTTGTTTTCCAGAAGTTTTTCCAGGCATTCCTGTCCGTTTTCCGCCTCCATGATTTCATAGGAATCTTTGAATATTTCTTTCAGTATCGCTCTGTTCAGTTCACTGTCGTCCACGATCAAAACGGTATCCGCCGTGAACTGTATCTGCCGCTCTGTTATCTGTCTGTCCATGCTGATTCTCCTCTGGCTGTTAAAATACTGTGTTGCTATTGCATGAAGCCCGGCTTTTGTCTGCCGTCATCAAATACATTTATAGGCAATGATGGTTACGGTTCCCTTTCCCTTGTAGCGTTTCATGGAATATTTTTTCGGAAAAGCCTCCACGAGATCCGGTAGCTTGGAAAACCCGTAGGTCCTGGCGTCGAAATCAGGCTTTGCCCGCTTGATATACTGGCCTGCCGAGCTTACGTTCACATATCCGTCGTTCTCCTGGTATTTGTCCCAGGCGATCCGGAGAAGTTTGTGGATCTCTTTTATATCTTCCTCCTGGGGATACTCCGCCGCGGCTTCGGAAACCTGGATTTCTTTCTTAACGTTGTTTTTCTCATTTTCCGCAGAACCGCGAACCTCTGTATTCTTATTCAGGTTCTCAAGGAACACGAATTCGTCGCAGGCGTTGCGGAAGGCTACCGGAGTAGTTTTCTCGCCTACTCCCATAACGTAGACTCCCGACTCATGGAGTCGGATGGCAAGAGGAGTATAATCACTGTCGCTTGCCACAATGACAAAGGCGTCATAAAGCTCGTTATGGAGAAGATCCAGGGTATCGATCACCAGCGCCATGTCTGTGGCGTTCTTTCCCGACACATAATCGAACTGCTGCTCCGCCTTGATGGCGAGGCGTTTCAGTTCCTCCTCCCAGTTCTTCAAATTCTCTTTTCTCCAGTTCCCGTAGGCTCTCTTCACCACGATACGCCCTTTGGCGGAAACCTCCTGTATCACCGCTTCCAGCTTGGAAAGCTGTGTGTTGTCTGCATCGATCACCATTACTATTCTTTCCAGATTTTTCATATAATATCTCCCGCGTATGATTTACTTTTATAATTGAAATATATCATTTCCCGGCGAAATTGTAAATCATTCTGGCATTTTATAATAGAATATGCTAGGATAAGTGCCAGAGCCAGAATGCCTGTTTCTGTTTTCTGACTCTCCATCATTTCAGATACAGGGAGATGTAAATATGATTCGTTTTTTATCCGCCATATTTATAAAGAACCGGAAAAACTATTCTTCGCCCCAGGTACGCCAGGCGTACGGCACGCTCTGCGGCGCCGTGGGGATCGGCCTGAACCTGCTTCTTTTCCTCGGAAAATGGATCGCCGGTATTCTGAGCAATTCCATCGCCATCACGGCAGATGCTTTCAATAATCTTTCCGACGCAGGTTCCTCTATTATCACGCTCATCGGATTCCGGATCTCCGGGCAGAAACCCGATCCGGAGCATCCCTTCGGACATGGACGGATGGAATACATATCCGGTCTGCTTGTCTCGGTTGCAATCCTGATCATGGGCTTCGAGCTGGCAAAATCCTCCGTGGAAAAAATCCTCCATCCGGAAGCCGTGGACAGCAGCCCGCTTGTACTGGGTATCCTTGCCGCCTCCATTCTGGTAAAGATCTACATGTTTTATTACAACCGTTCCATAAGCCGCAAAATAGACAGCGCCGCCATGAAGGCCACCGCCATGGACAGCCTCAGCGACACGGTCTCCACCGCGCTGGTCCTGGCAGCCACATTGATCGGCCAGTTTACCGGCCTCATTCTGGACGGCTGGTTCGGCGTACTTGTGGGGATCTTTATCCTGTATACGGGAGGCTCCACTTTGAAGGAAACCATGGATCTTCTTCTGGGACAGCCGCCCAAGAAGGAATTTATCAAAGAGATTCGGGAGATCGTCGTTTCACATCCCCTGATCTACGATATCCACGACCTTATCGTACATGATTACGGCCCCGGCAGGCTGATGATCTCTCTCCACGCGGAGGTTGACGCGGAGGGGGATATCCAGGCGATCCATGAACAGATCGACCATATTGAACATGAGCTCCAGGAAAAGCTCCACTGTTCCGCCACCATCCACATGGATCCCATCGTCACCAACGACGAGGAAGTTCTGGAAATAAAGGAGAAAGTATATCAGATTGTCAGGGATTTTGACAGCACGCTGAGCATCCATGATTTCCGCATGGTCAGCGGGAACACCCGGACAAACCTGATCTTCGATATCTCCGTTCCCAGCGGCTCGAAGCTTACGGACAATGAGATCGTCAACGAACTGAAAAGCCGTATCCACCGGTATCTTGGCAGGAAGTATTTCGCCGTGATCCAGATCGATCACGAATATTATTAAAAAGCGGCGCCGCCAGGCGCACATACACCAACAGCCGGATTCAGGCGTCTGCCCGAATCCGGCTGTTTTTAATCGTAAAACTCTATTCCCATCAACGTCAGTCCGTGGGCCGGAGCCGTGGGTCCCGCCGCGGCGCGGTCACAGGCGTTCAGGATATCTCTCACTCTCTCCGGAGGATACTGCCCGTTTCCCACCTGGATCAGCGTGCCGGCTATGATCCGCACCATATTGTAGAGGAATCCTTCTCCGGAAACCCGTATGGTGATCATGTCGCCGTCTTTCCACACCTCGATCCCGGTAACGGTGCGCACCGTTGATTTTACCTGGGCCCCTGTACCGCAGAAGCTGGCAAAATCATGTCTGCCGATCAGGTAAGAGGTCGCCTCCCGCATTTTGTCCACATCCAGCTTATAATGATAGAAATAAGAATAAAGCCGCTCTGTGGGAACCGGAAATCTCCGGTTCAAAATACGGTACTCGTAGGTCTTCTCGCTGTCACAGTATCTGGGATGAAAATCCGGTTCTACTTCTTCTGAAAGCTGTATCCGGATATCTTCCGGAAGCCGCTGGTTCAGAGCGTAGGAAATTTTTTCCCCGGGGATCCGGGTATTGGTATCAAACACCGCCACGTTGCCAAGGGCATGAACGCCCGCGTCCGTGCGGCTCGCCCCCATGATCTCGATCTTTTCTCCGAGAAGTTCCGAAAGGGTATCGTTCAGGACTCCCTGGATCGTGATGCCGTTGGGCTGTATCTGCCAGCCGCAGTAATTGGTGCCGTCATAGGCTACTACCAGTCCGATTCTTTTCATCAGGGGCACCTCCTAAATCCCGGCGACGCGGAACGCGACAGCCGCCGCCAGATACAGAAGAAGCACCAGATAGGCCACTCTGTCCCTGCTCTTGTACTGAAGAGGTTTCATCTGCGTTCTGTGGCTGCCCCCGTGATAGCATCTGGCCTCCATGGCCATGGCGAGATCATTGGCCCGGCGGAATGCGGAGATAAACAGCGGAACCAGAAGGGGAACCATGTTCTTTACTTTCTGGATCAGATTCCCGCTTTCAAAATCCGCGCCCCTGGCGATCTGCGCCTTCATGATCTTATCCGTTTCCTCGAGAAGGATCGGAATAAAACGTAAGGCGATGGACATCATCATCGCAATCTCGTGGACCGGAACATGGATCCGGTTCAGAGGCCGAAGGCTTTTTTCCAGTCCATCTGTCAGCTGGTTCGGAGTGGTGGTCAGCGTCATGAGCGAGGACCCCACCACCAGGTAGATCAGGCGGATCGCCATTCTCACCGCCATGGAAACTCCTTCTTTGGTGATATCAATAAATCCCAGGCTCCACAGTTCCTCTCCGGGAGTCAGGAGCATATTAAAGATCATTGTGATCAGAAGGATCAGGAAAATAGCTTTCAGTCCTTTAAAGATAAACTTTACCGGAACTTTGGATATCTTTATCACCGCCGCCAGGAACACCGTAGCCACCGCGTATCCCGGCAGGGTGTGGAACAGAAACACGGATACGATAAAGATCAGCGTTCCTGCGAGCTTCGTCCTGGGATCCAGTCTGTGAAGCACGGAATCCGCCGGATAATACTGACCTATGGTAATGTCTCTGATCATTTTGCGGGCCCTCCTTTCAGCAGAGGAGAACCTGCTTCCCGCAGAGCTCTCAGAATATCCTCACAGGCTTCCGGAACCGTAGTCGCGCCGGGATCCACATTCAGTCCCTTTTCCTTCAGGGCGTGCATGATATAGGTGATCTGCGGCGCCGCAAGTCCCATGGCCTCCAGTTCTCTGTAATGGGAAAAGACTTCTTTGGGAGTATCGTCAAAGGCGATCTCTCCTCTGTTCACTACGATCAGCCTCTCCACGTATTTCGCCACATCCTCCATACTGTGAGAGACCAGGATGATGGTGATCCCTCTTACGGAGTGGAGTTCGGCGATCTGATCCAGGATCTCGTCCCGGCCTTTAGGATCCAGGCCCGCGGTAGGCTCGTCAAGGATCAGGATCCTGGGATTCATGGCAAGAACGCCCGCGATCGCCACTCTCTTTTTCTGTCCGCCGGACAGTTCAAAAGGCGACTTGTGGAAGTTCTTTTCTTTGAATCCCACCTGGCGGAGAGCTTTCTTGGCCTCTTTCTCCGCCTCTTCCCGGCTCAGTCCCTGATTCATGGGGCCGAAACAGACGTCGGAAAGCACGTCGCTCTCAAAGAGCTGATGCTCCGGATACTGGAATACCAGTCCCACCTGGCTTCTGAGGTCTTTTCTGTTGTAATTTTCCGCCCACACGTCATCTCCGTTGTACAGGACCGAGCCGGAGGTGGGGCGTATCAGCGCGTTCAAATGCTGGATCAGCGTTGATTTCCCGCTTCCCGTATGTCCGATCACACCGATAAACTGTCCGTCCGGAATGGTAAGACAGATATCTTTCAGCGCGTGGATCTCATAGGCCGTTCCCGGACTGTAGGTATATGTTACATTCTTCAGTTCTATTGACATAAGGCATTCACCAGTTCTTCTATAGTCAGGATACCTTCCGGAATATCCACTCCGGATTTCTTCAGTTCCCATGCGAGCAGTGTTACCTGCGGCACATCAAGGCGGTATTTTTTCAGTGTCTCCACCTGGGAAAAAATCTCCCTGGGAGTTCCCTCCATCACCACATGTCCTTCATCCATCACATAAACATGGTCGGCATGGATCACTTCTTCCATATAGTGAGTGATCAGAACTACCGTGACTTTCTCCTCCCGGTTCAGCTGTCGCACTGCCTCCAGGACTTCCTTTCGCCCGTTGGGATCCAGCATTGCGGTGGGTTCGTCCAGCACAATGCATTTCGGTCTCATCGCCATTACGCCTGCGATAGCCACTCTCTGCTTCTGCCCGCCGGACAGTTTGTTGGGAGAATGATGGCGGTAGGCTGTCATTCCTGTTTTCTCCAGGCTCTCATCCACTCTTTTCCAGATATCGTCTGTGGGGACGCCCATGTTTTCCGGGCCGAATCCCACATCCTCCTCCACAACGGTTCCGATGATCTGGTTATCCGGATTCTGGAATACCATTCCGGCTTTCTGACGGATCTTCCACAGTTCCGGTTCTTTCAGGGTATCCATTCCATCGATCCATACCGTTCCCTCTGTGGGAAGAAGAAGCGCGTTGATATGCTTTGCGAAGGTGGATTTCCCGGAACCGTTATGTCCCAGTACAGCCACAAAGGAACCCTCAGGGATATCGATGTTGACATTATCCACTGCCCTCTGTGTTTCCTGCACGTTTCCGTCTTCGTCGTATTTAAAATAATCAAATGCAACCTTTACTGTTTTGATGATTCCCATTTTCCGCTGTCCTTTCAGGCTTCTTCCCCAGAATCAGGATCTGCGAACCTGTCGATCAGCTCCCAGATCTCTTCTCTTCCCTGCTTCGTCTCCGCCGAGAAGGGGATAACCGTGACGTCTTTTTCCAGGCGCAGGCCTTCCCGCAGGATCTTCAGATTCTTCTGCACCTGGCTTCGTTTCAGTTTATCCAGTTTCGTCGCTATGATGATCGGACGGAACCCGTTATGAAGGATCCATTCGTACATCTGGCAGTCGTTGGCGGAAGGCGCGTGGCGGATATCGATCAGCAGAAATACCGCTTTCAGATTTCTGGAGGTGTGAAGATAACGCTCGATCATCTTCCCCCATTTTTCTTTTTCTGACTGGGAAACTCTGGCGTATCCATATCCCGGAAGATCCACCAGATACATTTCCCTGTTGACCTTGTAGAAATTTATCGTCTGGGTCTTGCCCGGCTGGCCGCTGGTCCGCGCCAGGGATTTGCGGTTCATAAGCCCGTTGATCAGGGAGGATTTCCCCACGTTGGATTTTCCCGCGAAGGCCACCTCCGGCATTCCGGTATCCGGAAGCCGGCTGGTGACGCCGCATACGATATCCAGTTCCGCCTGTTTGATTACCTTTGTTTTTTTTTCTGTATTGGATGGCATTGTTATTTCCTCAGCGCCTCGTGAATCACATCTGTCATATTGTCTACATAGGAGATCTTCAGGCCCTCAAGGATCTCCGGATCCATGTCCTGGATATCTCCCTTATTTTCTCCCGGCACGAGAACCTCTTTGATCTTGGCGTACTTGGCCGCCAGAAGTTTCTCTTTCAGGCCTCCGATGGGAAGCACGCGGCCGCGGAGAGTGATCTCGCCTGTCATGGCGATATCCGCCCGGACTTTTTTCTGAATGACCGCGGACAGCATTGCCGTAGCCATGGTGATTCCGGCGGAAGGTCCGTCTTTTGGAACCGCTCCCTCCGGGATATGTACATGAATGTCATGTTCCTGGAAAAATTCCGGGGCGATGCCGTACTCATTCGCCACAGAACGGATGTAGGAAATTCCCGCCTGGGCGGATTCCTTCATCACGTCTCCCAACTGGCCGGTAAGTACCAGTTCGCCCTTGCCGGGCATGACGTTCACCTCGATCTGAAGGGTATCTCCGCCCACCTGGGTCCACGCCAGGCCCCTGGCGATTCCAACTTCGTCTTTTTTGTTCGCCATCATGTAGCTGTATTTGCTTCGTCCCAGGAACGTTTCCAGATTTCTGGTGTTTACCGTTACTTTTTCCTTGCCGTTCTCCATGATCTCTCTGGCGGCTTTGCGGCAGATCTGTCCGATTTTTCTCTCAAGGCTGCGGACTCCCGCTTCTTTTGTGTACTGATTGATGATCTTCCGGAGAGCCGGTGTCTGGATGGACAGCTGGTTCCTCTGTATCCCGTTGATCTCCATCTGTTTGGGGATCAGATGCTCCTTCGCGATATGTTCTTTCTCATTCTCCGTGTAGCCGGAGATCTCGATCACTTCCATACGGTCCAGAAGCGGACGGGGGATTTCCTGCATATCATTGGCTGTGGCAATAAACAGGACCTCCGAAAGATCCTGGGAGATCTCCACATAATGATCGTTGAATCTCATGTTCTGTTCAGGATCCAGTACTTCCAGAAGGGCAGACGAAACGTCCCCTCTGTAGTCGCTGCTTGTCTTGTCGATCTCGTCAAGAAGCATCAGGGGATTGCTTACCCCTGCCTGCTGCAGGGCCGCCGTGATTCTTCCCGGCATGGCGCCCACATAAGTCTTCCTGTGGCCGCGGATCTCCGCTTCGTCCCGGACGCCGCCCAGGCAGATCCTCACATACTTCTTATGCAGGGCTTCCGCTACGGATTTCGCGATAGAAGTCTTGCCTGTACCCGGAGGTCCCACCAAACAGAGGATCGGCGTTTTTCCTCCTGATGTGAGCTTCCGCACAGAAAGGAACTCCATGATCCGCTCTTTTACATCCTTAAGCCCGTAATGGCCTTCCTCCAGGATCTTCCACGCCTCTTTCAGATCATTGGAATCCTGGGAGCGGTGATCCCAGGGCAGGCTGAGGAGAGTTTCGATATAAGTGCCGAGAACGCTGCTCTCCGCCGCGCTTCCGGTCATACCTTTAAACCGGTCGATCTCCTTGGCGATCTTCTCTTTCACCTCGTCGGACGCTTCCAGTTTCTCAAGCTTCGCCTTATATTCCTCCGCAGCGTCGGAGGTACGGTCCTCGCCCAGTTCCTCCCGGATCAGCTTCAGCTGTTCCCGCAGGATATATTCTCTCTGATTCTTATCGATCCTGCTTTTCAGTTTCTGCTGCAGGTCATGGCCCACTTCAAGGATTTCCAGTTCACTTTGAAGAACCGCTCCCAGAGTTTCGTACTGTTCCTCCAGAGTTACCGACTCCAGAAGTTTCTGGCGGTTCTGGTAGGAAAGGGGAAGGTTCACAGATATCTGCGAGATAAACTCCCGGAGATCCTGGATATCCAGGATCTGGGCCGCCAGTTCCCGGCCGATCTTCCCGCTCTCCATGCAGTAACGCTGGAAAAGCCCCTGTATACTTCTGTACATGGCTTCTTTCACAGTATCCGGATAGTGTCCGGAATCCTCTTCGAAGCCGGTAACTTCTACTTTCAGGAAAGGATCTTCCTGTTCTATGCTCAAAAGCTCCGCCCGCTCTTTTCCCTCCACCAGAACGCGGAGAAGTTCATGGGGCAGCTTCACTACCTGTTTAATATACGCAACGGTTCCTACTTTATACAGGTCGGCATGCTCCGGTCTCTCCTTCTCAGGATCCTTCTGTGTGATCAGAAAAATCTTCTGGTCATGAAGCATCGCCGCCTCGATCGCCTTGATGGAACGTTCTCTGCTCACATCAAAATGAACGATCATATCCGGCAGGATCGTTGTTCCCCGAAGGGCGATCGCCGGAAGAATATGAATAAGCTGTGTCATGTAATTTCAGTCCCTTTCTCAGGCCGTTTCAGGCGCGCCTTTTTTTCTGGAACGGGTATGTCTCCTGTTCACAGGCTGCGCCGGAGTCTCTCCATGAATAATTTCCGGTTCTCCGGTTCCCTCCACGGTCTCCTTCGTGATAACCGCCTTGCTGATCGTGTCGTCGGAAGGCGCTTTGTACATAAGGTCCATCAGAGTTTTTTCCATGATGGAACGGAGTCCTCTGGCCCCTGTTTTTCTTGCCAGAGATTTCTGCGCCACTGCTCCCAGAGCATCCTCATTAAACTCAAGTTCTACTCCGTCCAGTTCAAAAAGCTTGTGATACTGTTTCGTAAGAGAGTTCTTGGGCTCTTTCAGGATCCGGATCAGCGCCTGTTCGTCAAGGCCGTTCAGTGTCACCACAATGGGAACACGGCCGATAAACTCGGGGATCAGGCCGAACTTGATGAAGTCCTCCGGCATAACGTCTTTGAGCACCTCGCCGATGTTTCTGTCTTCCTTCGCGGAAACCTCGGCGCCGAATCCGATGGATTTGGTGTCCTGTCTTGTCTCAATGATCTTTTCGATACCGTCAAAGGCTCCGCCGCAGATAAACAGGATGTTGGTGGTGTCGATCTGGATAAACTCCTGATGGGGGTGTTTCCTTCCTCCCTGAGGCGGAACACTGGCAATGGTACCCTCCAGGATCTTAAGAAGAGCCTGCTGCACGCCCTCTCCGGAAACATCCCGGGTGATGGACGCGTTTTCTGATTTTCTTGTGATCTTATCGATCTCGTCTATATAGATAATGCCGCACTGCGCCCGCTCTATATCATAGTCGGCCGCCTGGATGATCTTCAGAAGGATATTCTCCACATCCTCGCCCACGTATCCGGCCTCTGTCAGTGTAGTTGCGTCCGCAATGGCAAAAGGCACATTCAGAAGGCGGGCCAGTGTCTGCGCCAGCAGCGTCTTACCGGAACCGGTGGGACCCAGCATGAGAATATTACTCTTCTGAAGTTCCACGTCCAGATCTCTGGCAGCCAGGATTCTTTTGTAATGATTGTATACCGCCACAGAAAGCACTTTCTTGGCGTCGTCCTGACCGATCACATAATCATCGAGGATCCTGTGGATCTCTTCCGGTTTCAGCAGGTTAATGTCGGAGTCATAATTCTCATCCTGGCCGTAGCCTCCCACTTCCTCTTCAATAATCTCCGAGCAGATCCCGATACACTGGTCACAGATAAAAACACCGTTGGGACCTGCGATCAGTTTGCGGACCTGATCCTCGGTTTTATTGCAGAAAGAGCATCTGACTTTTCCTTCTCTCATTTTGTTTGCCATGAAAATTCTACTTTTCCTTTCTGTTTTAAATATGATGCCAGGCAAAAATTTCCCTGATTTACTGTTCCTGATAAAAGCAAGACAAGACTCCCCGTCAGAGGAGTCTTTCTGCCTTATTTATGCTCGACGACACCGTCGATCAGTCCGTATGCTTTTGCTTCTTCCGCTGTCATATAGTTATCGCGGTCGGTATCTTTCTCCACCACTTCAATGGGCTGTCCTGTGTTCTCTGCCAGGATCTCATTCAGCGTTCTCTTGGTCTGGGCGATATGATCCGCTACGATCTGGATCTCCGTAGCCTGACCCTGCGCTCCGCCGGAAGGCTGATGGATCATAATGGTGGAATGGGGCAGGGCGTATCTCTTGCCCTTCGTTCCTCCTGCCAGAAGGAAAGCGCCCATGCTGGCCGCCATTCCCAGACAGATCGTGGAAACGTCGCATTTGATGTATTTCATCGTATCATAAATTGCCATTCCCGCTGTGACAGAGCCGCCGGGGCTGTTGATATAAAGCTGGATATCCTTGCCCGGGTCCTCCGCCTCAAGGAACAGAAGCTGCGCGACGATAATGCTTGCGCTGACATCGTTGACTTCCTCGCCCAGGAAAATGATCCTGTCCTTCAGAAGACGGGAATAGATGTCGTAACTTCTCTCTCCCCTGCTGGTCTGTTCAATGACATAAGGTACTAAACTCATAAAAATGCCTCCATTCGCTGCCGCATCATAAATGATGGCTCACTCCTGCTCAGGCTTCCTTTGCTTCGTCTGCAACCAGAGTTACGGCTTTCTGTACAGCCATATCCTTCTTCATCTGCTCTAACTCGCGGTCGCCCAGCAGTTCTTTTAATTTGTCTGCTTCCATCTTGTACATTTCAGCCATCTTGCTGATCTCTTCATTTACTTCTTCCTCAGAAGGCTGGATGTTCTCAGTCTCTGCGATCTTCTCAAGAACCAGTCTTGTCTGGATTCTCTTCAGCGCCTGAGGTTTCATCTCCTCGCGCATCTTATCTGCAGTCAGTCCTGTAAACTGCATGTACTGCTCCATGGTAAGCCCCTGGGCCTGCATTCTTCTGGAGAAGTCGTCCAGCATCTGGCTGATCTGTGTCTCGATCATTGCGTCCGGGATCTCCATCTGCGCGTTCTCGATCGCCTTATCTACAGCGGCGTTCTCTTTTGCTGTGCGCGCTTCTTTCTCTTTTCTCTCAGTGAGATTCTTCTTAATGTCTTCTTTATATTCAGCAAGTGTGTCAAACTCGGATACATCCTGAGCGAAATCGTCGTCCAGCTCCGGAAGCTCTTTGGTCTCCACTTTCTTTACGTCGCACTGGAATACTGCAGCCTTGCCCGCAAGGTCTTTGGACTGATATTCCTCCGGGAAGGTAACGTTCACTTCCACGTGATCTCCGGCCTTAGCGCCTACAAGCTGGTCTTCGAATCCCGGAATAAAAGAACCGGAACCAAGTGTCAGCGGATAATCAGTGCCCTTGCCGCCCTCGAAAGCAGTTCCGTCTACAAATCCCTCGAAATCGATGGTAGCGATGTCTCCGTTCTCTGCTCCGCGGTCTTCCACAGTGATGGTTCTGGAGTTCTTCTCCTGCTCTTTCTTCAGTTCAGCCTCGATCTCTTCGTCTGTCACTTCTGTCTCAGACTTCGGAACTTCCAGTCCTTTATACTCGCCCAGGGTTACTTCCGGCTTCACTGCAACTTCTGCGGTAAAGATGAAAGCTTTGCCCGGCTCTATCTGTGTTACGTCGATCTCCGGCTGAGAAACGATCTCAAGATCGCACTCCTCAAGAGCCTTGCTGTACTGCTCCGGGATCAGAGCGTTGGCCGCGTCCTCAAGGAAGATTCCCTTGCCGTACATCTGCTCGATCATCTTTCTCGGCGCTTTGCCTTTACGGAAACCGGGAATGGTGATTCTGTTTTTTGCTCTCAGATATGCATTCTGCATTGCCTTCTCCAGTTCCTCAGCAGGAACCTCGATAGTCAGCTTTGCCATGTTTTTCTCTAATTTTTCTACCTGTAAACTCATGTTTCCTGTTCCTCCTTAATATCATCAGGTTCTTCTTCTATTTTTTATTCGATCGAGATACAATTACAGTCATTATCGTAGTATAGCACAACCGATTAAAAAACGCCAGTATTTTTTTCAGGAAAACACTATGGATTCCGCGATTTCCTCAGCCTTTGCACTGCCCATAAGCTGTTCGATAAGAGAAAGGGCAAAAGGAATGGCGGTTCCCAGGCCCCTGCTGGTGGTAACGTTGCCGTCAACCACCACTTTATCCTCCAGAACCTCGGCTCCGTCCAGCTTATCCATAAAAGACGGATAGGACGTGGCCTTTCTGTTTTTCAGGAATCCCAGCCCGGCAAAAACACTGGGCGCCGCGCAGATCGCCGCCACTTTCCCACCTTTGCCGTAAAACTCTGTGAGAAGCTCTGTGAGGGGAGCATATTCTCCCAGATACTTCGTTCCCGGCATTCCTCCCGGCAGGACCAGCATATCCGCGTTGGAGAAATCAGTCCCCTCAAAGGTCCTGTCCGTATACATGGTGATGTTGTGGGATGTGGTGATCTCCCTGGAATTCTTAATGGAAACTGTCTCTATATCGATCCCGGCCCTGCGCATCAGATCCACCACCGTAAGGCCTTCGATATCTTCAAATCCGTCCGCCAGAAAAATATATACTTTGCTCATAATTTTTACCTCCTGTATTTCATGCAGTTCCATATACTTCGCAGCTTTACTTTTTCTGGCAATAAGTATAGCATTTCTCCACCAAAGATGGTAGGGATAATTGCAGTTTTCTTTCAGTTGGGATATACTGAGATAAGCGCCGGATATCATCCGGCAGACTTGAGTAGACCCGGACCGCCGGGGAAAGGAGACAAAGATATGGAGATCGAAAGAAAATTTCTTATAGATAAGGAGAATCTTCCTGAAAATCTGGAACAGTTCCCCCGCCGCCAGATCGAACAGGGATACCTCTGCACAGCGCCGGTGGTGCGCATCCGCCGCCAGGACGACGAATATTACCTCACTTATAAATCGGCCGGCCTTATGGCCCGGGAGGAATATAACCTGCCCCTGAACCGGGAAGCATATCTTCATCTGAAGCCCAAGGCGGACGGCCTTGTCATCGCCAAGACCAGATACCTGATCCCGGAAAAGGACGGGCTGACTATTGAACTGGATGTTTTTCATGAAGCGTACGAAGGGCTTCTTCTTGCCGAAGTGGAATTCCCTTCCGAGGAAGCGGCAAACGCCTATATCCCTCCTGCATGGTTCGGGGAGGACGTAACTTATTCTTCCAGATTTCACAACAGCACACTGAGCAGAGGAACAGGGATAAGCAGATAATACTTATCCCTGTTTTCTTCTGTTTCTTCTCTTCCTGCCCTTTTTCTTCCATTTCGGGCCGGGATTCCAGGTACCATCCATCAGCCTGCGTTCCATCCGTTCCGCATACCATACGGGAAATATCCCCAGGATCCTCCCCGCGGTTTTCAGAACCCTGCTTTTTTGCTTTTCCAGTCGCATGGACCAAATCAGCATTTTTTCTGTTAAAAAAAACATGTGCCAAACCCTCCTGAAAAGAGTTTAGCACATTCTGTTCTTTAACACAATTTTTTCATAAATGATAGGATTGTTTTTTATTTACAGATTACAGCCGTTTCCCTTTTTCCGCGCATGCGGTCAGCGCCTCGAACACGGCGCTCCTCATTCCGGCTTTCTCCAGCATACGCACGCCCTCTATGGTGGTTCCTGCCGGAGAGCATACCATGTCTTTCAGTTCGCCCGGATGCATTCCCGTCTCCAGCACCATCTTCGCGCTTCCCAGAACCGCCTGGGCCGCAAAGGCGTAAGCCTGTTTCCGGGGCATTCCCTGCGCCACTGCAGCGTCCGCCATCGCTTCGATAAACATGAACACATAGGCCGGAGAACTGCCGCTGACAGCTCCCGCCGCATCCATCAGCCGCTCGGGGATGAACTCTGTTCTACCGAAACTGTCAGTAAGTTCACGGATCTGGCGCGCGTCCTCCTCCGTCACCTTCTCGTTGATGCACACGCTTGTCATTCCTTCCCCTACCTGCGCCGGGGTATTCGGCATCAGACGGACGATCTTCATGGATCTTGCGCAGGTTTCCTCAAGCCACTGGAGGGTTTTGCCGGGAGCGATCCCCACCAGGATCTGATCCTCTGTGAGAAGATCCCGGATCTCTTTAATCACTTCCTCATAAAACTGCGGCTTTACCGCCAGAAAAAGGATCCTGCTTTTTGCCGCCACCTCGCGGTTATCCATGGTAACGACAACTCCCAGCTTTTCCCTGCTGCGGGCGGCCCCCGCCTCCGTAAGATTGGACACTATGATCTCATCTTTGTTTAAAAGTCCTTTTTTCAGTATACCGCTCACCATGGCGGTTCCCATATTGCCGCAGCCGATAAATCCTGCTTTCATCATAACCTCTCATCTCCTGTCATCAGATATTTACGTATTGCAAAAAGGATCGCGATCGCAGCCACTCCTATCAGTGTCTGCCAGGTCTCAAGATGTTCCACCACCATCTGTCTGGCGGTGGCAAACAACAGCACCTCTACCACATTCTGCACGGAATGCCTGCACAGCATTTTGATAAACTCCACGCCCACCACCAGCGACAGCGCATTGGACAGAAACTCCGTAAAAAAATCAATATCCATATCCCACAGGGATATTCTGGTAATGTCGTGTATCATGCTGATCCCTGCCAGCGCGATAACGATCAGTATCACTACAGATAAGATAATCTCCGTATATCTGGCGGTGTTGTAGATGATTTCGTTAAAGCATTTGCGTATATTATGGTTTACCTCTTTTTTCATTCCGCCTCCCGTCCGTTTTCATCATTCGGTATTTAAAATTTCGTTTCTGTTTTTTATCTTACCATAAAAACACCTGCAAATCCAGTTATTGAATCCCGGAGTTTTCGTTCCTGAATTCCAGCGTTTCCGCTCTTGATTTTTAAGCGAAAACTGCTATAATGGAAACATGCAGATATAGTTCATCGGTAGAACACCAGCTTCCCAAGCTGGGGAGGCGGGTTCGATTCCCGTTATCTGCTCTACGAAAGCCGGAAATCCTGAAAATCAGTGTTTCCGGCTTTTTCTGTTAAAAATATATTTAATATACTTACCCGGGGAACCGGGGGACGTGCTCTCACCCAATCCGAAACCTTACGGAAAGGGGTGATTATTATGAGTACATATGAAGAATTAAGTTTGATCATAAGCATTGCACTACTGATCGTTGCCATTCTGAATATGAAAAATAAGAAATAGCCGTCCTGCTCTCGACAAAAATTCAGGAACGGCTATCTCTTATAGTTGCTTGTTAAATTGCGCCGGGTCGGGTGAATAGCGCTCACCTTCCGGCTCCCTTGTTAAGTATATTATATGTCAGACTGATTATTTTTTCAACCTTTATATTCTTTCCTGATATGTCACATTATCCTTTCTTTATTTTTCTGATATACAGACGGCAGCCGGGAGTTCAGGCTGCTCATGCTGCGCAGGCTGACCCCCAGGGTGGAGAGATTATGGAGCATAGCGGATGCGGCAGGCGGCAGAACCCCCAGAACGCCAGAGGCGATCAGCGCCCCGTTGAACCCGATAACGAAGCAATAGTTTGAATGAATGCGTTTCATAAGCGCCATGGCGATCCGACGCAGTTCCGCCAGTTCCCACAGATTGTCGGCGGCGATGGTAATATCTGCAATCTCCCGCGCAATAGCGGCGCCGTCGCTGATCGCAATTCCTGCGTCCGCCTCGGACAGCGCCGGAGAATCGTTGATCCCATCTCCCACCATCAGGACAGTATGGCCTTCCCGCCGAAGTTTCGCCACGTAAGCCGCCTTATCCGCCGGAAGTACTTCCGCGCAGAAATCATCTACCCCCGCCTGCGTTGCAATGGCTGCGGCAGTTCGCCTGCTGTCTCCGGTGAGCATGACTGCACGCTGAATCCCCATGATACGCAGTTCGTTCAACACCTCCCTGGTTTCCTCCCGGAGAGGATCGGCAATGCAGATCACAGCGGCCAGTTTCCCGCCGGCGGCCAGATACAGATGGGAATACTCCGGCGGCAGAGCATCAAAGCGCTCCTGCTCCCCTTCCGGGATCCGGCACTGTTCGTCCTCAAACACAAAATGGGCGCTGCCGATCAGAACCTTTTCTCCGTTGACGGTACTGGCGATCCCATGCGCCACCAGATATTCCACTTTGGAATGATACTCTTCATGTCTCAGGCCGCGGCGCTTCGCTTCCGCTACAACGGCGTTTGCCATAGAATGAGGAAAATGTTCCTCCAGGCAGGCGGCCAGCCGCAGCATTTCCTGTTCATCTTTGCCGCCGAAAGGAACCACCTGCGCCACCCGCGGGCAGGCGTAAGTCAGCGTGCCGGTTTTGTCAAAAACAATCGTATCCGCGGCGGCGACCACCTCCAGAAATTTACCCCCTTTGACAGTAATATTGGCTCTTCCGGCCTCCCGCATCGCAGAAAGGACCGCCAGCGGCATAGCCAGTTTCAGCGCGCACGAAAAATCCACCATCAACACAGACAGCGCCCTGGACACATTCCGGGTGAGGGCAAGGCTCAGGATACTTCCCGCAAAGGTGTAGGGAACCAGCCTGTCGGCAAGGCTGGCCGCTTTGCTTTCGGCATCCGACTTCATCTGTTCCGACTGCTCGATCATGTGGATGATCTGGTCGTAACGGCTTTGACCGGAAACCTGCTTTACTTCAAAAACACATTCTCCTTCTTCCACAACGGTTCCGGCATAAACTGCCCCGCCGGGATGTTTGGGTACCGGAATGGATTCCCCTGTGAGAGAAGCCTGATTGACGGTAATTTCCCCTTCCAATACCAGGCCGTCCATGGGAATGACCCCGCCGGCCCGCACCACTACCGCGTCCCCGGGCCGGATCTGTGAGACTGGTACCAGAACCTCTCCCTGTCCGGTACGCACCCATACACGGTCTACGTTAAGCGACATACAGCGGGCAAGGTCTGCCACGGATTTTTTCCGTGTCCATTCCTCCAGCAGTTCACCTACTTCCAACAAAAACATCACCATACCGGCAGTCCCAAAGTCCTTTCGGAAGACAGAAATGGAAACAGACAGGGCGTCCAGCAGTTCTACTTTCATATGCCTGTGGCGCAGGCAGCCAAGTCCCCGCTTCACAAACGGGATCATATGCCACAGAATACGGGCAATCCGCAGAGGAGACGGAAGAAACAGTGTACTGGCGGCTTTGTATAGAATCTTCCCTGCCAGCTTCTCCTCAAATTCACGGTTTAAAGCCCTGCTGCTGTGGGCCGGCAGTGCCGTAGTCTCTTTTGCTTCCTTCCATGAAAAATGCCGGAGTTCATCCAGCATGGCCTGACGGTCTCCTTCATAATACAGAATGACACAGCAGGTACGTTCATGGACAATAGCGCGCCGGACCCATGGCTTTTCCTGCAGCCACGTCTCCAAAAGATCGGCCTGTGGAATCGTCATCCGCTTCTGCTTCAGCTTCAGGCGGATGCGTCCCCGGCTTTCATGCAATATGGTCGCGTTCATAAATTCCTCCTTCACGAAAAGAGGGAGCCGCCTGTGCGGCTCCCCGGTATCAATCATTCCTCTTCATTTTCCAGATTGGCGGCGGCAGCTTCTTCGGCATCTTTTGCCGCAAGTTCCTCGTTCAGCTCCTTAGCGGAAGCCAGAATGTCCGAAGCATTTTCCTGTACGGTCGTCACAGACTGCATAACGGAATCTTTCATGCGCAGGCCGGCAGCCGTCGCATGGACATAGGCTTTTTTCGCTTCCTTACTGGACAGCAGTTTTATACCGAAAGACCCGAATAATGTGCCTCCCGCAAAAAGAGCCAGTTTCATATAATTCTTCACAACAATTCTTCCTCCTTTTAAACCAGTGCCGCACCCAGGCTACGGCAGGCCGCCAGCGCTTCCTCATCGGGAGTCTCGTTGCAGATCACACTGTCGCATACAAGCTTCATTCCATCATTGGCGCAGAGTTCCTCCCAGCTGCGCATCCATTCTCCGTCGCCCCAGCCATAGGAACCAAACAGCGCAATGTTCTTTCCCTTTAAACCGCTCTTGCAATCGGTAAACATTGGCTCGAATTCACTTTCTTCCAGCTGTTCATCTCCCATAGAAGGGCAGCCAAAAGCGATGGCGTCATAATTGCCGACCTGGTCTGAAGAGAACTCGGAAGGGGTAAGTACGGACACTTCCGCTCCTTTGTCCCTGGCGCCCTGTGCAACCGCCATAGCCATGGCCTCCGTATTTCCGGTGCCGCTCCAGTAAACAACTGCAATTTTACTCATAAAAAACAACCTTCCTTTCTACAGGTTTCTATTTTGAAAACATCAGACAGCTACCGTAAGCTGCTCGATAGATTTTCCCTGTTGCCACTGCTGAAAATATATTTTGCTGCATACATTATATTTTTCAAAAATACTCTTCGCCGCCTGTTCGTCTCCATAGACCTTCCAGCAGCCGGAACATTTGAAATTGCAGGCTTTGTTGTGGATGAATCCCCGGACGTCCTCCGGAGGATAACTTAAAAAGAGGCCGATCTCATGGGGAAATTCTCCGGCCGACTGAAGTCGTCGCATCAGATGAATCACACAGGCGTTAAGATTTCCCGGCAGGTAGCCGTATTGCGTCAGCAGCTCCCTTGCGTGATCATCCGCCAGATCACTTTCCAGCGCATGGGGCCGGTAAGCATAGATCAGGGCATGCCCTTTACGGACCCTGAGCGGTACAATACGAACGCCTCTGGGAACCAGTTTCCTGTTTAAGCGGGACAGGGCTTTCGTCAGCTCCTTTCTGTCCGGGCAGGAGCAGGAAAACAGATTGCCTGTCTTGATCCCCGCAAGAGTAGGCGCGCAATGACGAATCACTAAATCCTCGGACATGGTCACCTTCCTTTCATAAATCCCCAAATCCAAAAGTTGATTCACATCGGTTGGCGGTTTCTAACTTGTGATTAAAAAAATAATCCTTTCTTTTTATACGGTTCCTTTCGAATCTCGCCAACCTCATATCCTGTATGGCGGATCGTATCCGCAATCGTCTCTGTGTCAAGTTCTGTCTCCGAAAGGATCACTGTCTGCTTTTTGCTTCGGGAAGATGTTACCTTTTTGACCGGGAAGACATTACGCACTGCATCATTAATATGCGCCTCGCACATCCCGCACATCATTCCACTGACTTCGACTGTGTATCTCCACACCGCACTTTCCCTCCGTTCCGGCAAAATAGGATTATCCCGTTTTATGTTAGTTCAAGCTAACTAACTTTAGTATAATGCTTCTTTCTTCCCCTGTCAAGCAATATATTTCTCCATTGTCAGGATCCGTTATGATACGCCCAGCTTCCACCGCGCCGTTTCTCTTTGCAGCTCCACCATACGCCGGTAGAGACCGCCCTGTTCCATCAGTTCTTCCGGCGTACCCTGCTGGGCCACGCGGCCGTTTTCCAGCACTACGATGTGGTCCGCTCCGGCAACAGTGCGCATCCGATGCGCGATGACCAGCACCGTCCTGCCCTGGAGCAGACGGGAAAGAGCATCCTGAACAGCGCTCTCATTCTCCACATCCAGACTGGCAGTAGCTTCATCCAGCAAAATTACCGGTGCGTCCTTTAGAAGGGCACGGGCGATGGAAATCCTCTGTCGTTCTCCTCCGGAAAGAGTGGAACCGTTTTCGCCGATCATCGTCTGGTAACCTTGCGGGAGCTTCCGGATAAATTCATCACACCGGGCGGCTTTCGCTGCTGCGATCACTTCCTCATCTGTGGCTCCCCTGCGTCCCAGACGGATATTTTCCATTACCGTATCCCGGAACAATACCACATCCTGAAATACCATGGAATAGTGTTTTAACAGCGTTTCCGGGTCAACGCCGGAAACATCCACACCTCCAAGAGTTACTTTTCCCCGGGAAGCATCCCAAAAACGGGCGGCCAGTTTACACGCCGTCGACTTTCCTCCGCCGGAGGGACCGATCAGAGCGGTTACTTCTCCCTGTCTGGCTGTAAAACTTACATCCTCCAGCACGCCGTCTCCCTCCCGGTAGGCAAAGGAAACGTGGTCAAAGGTAATGTCATAGTTTTCCGGTGTAAATTCTTCCACGCCTTTCTGCACCGGCTGCTCCAGGATCGAACGCATCCGCTCAATCTGCAGCTTCGTATTGAAAGTGGCGGCGATATTCTGAAGTACCAGCCCCAGCGGGTCATACAGCCTTGCGGCAGCAAAGAGGAATCCCAGAAAGTAAAGAAAGGAAAGTTCTCCTCCTGCCAGCAGCGCTCCGCCGGTCAGGATCGTAGTTGCCAGCCCAAGACGGAGGAATGCCTGTGCGGAGCAGACAAACACGCCGGTGGCAAGTTCTGAATGGATGGAACCTTTCTCCATGGCTGCCAGCTTTTCCTTTAGTTTCCCCATATAGGCTTCCTGACGGCTGCACGCTTTGATGTCCCTGATGGTTTCCAGTCCCTCCTGGATGCAGTCAGCCACCGCCCTCTTGTTTAGAATATTCTTTGTCCCGAAAGAATCCTGAATCCTCTTGCTCCCTGCAGTAAGCAGAACCGCCACAGGCACTACCCACAAAATAGCCAGCGCCATCCGCCAGTCGCAGAGGAACATGGCGATACCGATCACCAGAGTGGAAAAGACAGAAGCAAATAACTGAGGCACATAGTGAGAGAACATCTGATCCAGGCTGGAGCAGTCCGCGATCATGGTGGATGTCAGATCACTTAAATCCCGGTTTCCGAAAAAGCTTAACGGGAGCCGGCGTAAGGTCTCCGCAAGGCTCACACGCCGGTTTGCGCTTTCCTTATAAGTTGCCAGATACAGCGAAGCATACTGGAACCAGTGAAGGACAAACAACAGAAGCAGGACAGCTGCTGCAAAGCCCGTACAGATCCAGAAGCCCTCCACAGGATTTCCCCCGTTTTCCATGGAATCCAGAAGATGCTGCGCTGTAAACAGGACGGCCCCTACCGGAAGCATCAGGCTTAGATTGCACACAAAACACCAGAAGACGGCCTTCACCAGATCCTTTGCTCCTTTTTCACTGAGCGCAAACAAATGCTGTAATTTCTTCGTCATACCTATTTCTCCTCCTTTCCTGTTTTCTGAGTATTGTGGTATCCCCTCGTAGGATTTCCCACTTTCCACCGGGCGCTGCGCTGGTAGTCCTCCCACATGGCGGCATAAATGCCCTGTTTTGCAAGCAGGCTTTCATGGCTGCCCTGCTCGGCGATTTTTCCGTCGCTTAAGACGAGAATGTTATCCGCATCCTGTACTGTAGACAGCCGATGGGCGATCATCAGTACCGTTTTGTTCTTTGTCAGTACTTCAAATGCTTTCTGGATCTGATGCTCGTTCTCCGGATCAGCAAAGGCAGTTGCCTCATCCAGTACCACGATAGGCGCATCTTTTAAAATGGCGCGGGCCAGAGCAATCCGCTGCTGTTCCCCGCCGGAGAGATAAACGCCTTTCGTTCCCACTACCGTATCCAGGCCATCGGGCAGTTTCTCCAGAATGTCATCGCACTGGGCGGCATGGGCGGCGGAGAGAACTTCTTCTCTGGAAGCTTCCGGCCGGGCGGCCCGGATATTTTCCAGGATGCTCTCCTTAAACAGCCGGGTATCCTGAAAGACAAAGGCCACCTGTCCCATCAGTTCTTCAGTATCCATCTCCCGGACGTCAACTCCGCCAACGGAAACACTGCCGCAATCCGCATCCCAGAAACGGGGAATCAGACTGGCGGCGGTAGTCTTGCCCCCTCCGGAAGGTCCCACAAGAGCCGTTACCTGCCCCGGCCGGACAGAAAAAGACACGTCGGCAAGAGCCGGCCGGGTCGCGCCGGGATACGTAAAAGTTACATGTTCAAAAGTTACAGCAGCGTTTGCCGGGCGCTTCTGCATTTTCGGTTCTTCCATTGGTTTCTGTCCGAGAATCTCATCGAGACGCCCCACAGCCTCGTTCGCTTCCATGACAGCTTCGCTCATATACATGATCCGGTTGATCATCTGACCGCAGGCCGGAGCGAACAGAGCGTAAAAAATAAAGTTGACAAGCACCGTGCGCACATCCCCGCCGGAGGCCATAAGCAGCGCCGCCGGGATCAGCAGGGCAAAAGCCCCGTTAATAAAGGTCAGAAAACAGGTCTGTCCCACGCGGCAGCTCATGGCATACTGGCTGGCCAGATCACTGTAATCTTTAATAGCCGCATAGAAAGCCTTGAAAGAATAGACCGTCTGCTGAAACATTTTTACTACGGGGATACCTCTGACATATTCCACCGCCTCCCCGCTCATGCGCTCGATCTCTTTCTGATATCGGTGGAAAAAACCTGCGTTCTTACCACCCATCATCAGGCACATGGAAAGAAGCGCCAGCGCCATGGTGAGCAGGCACAAAAGCCCCATTTTCCAGTCGAAAAGGAACAGCATCACGATAGCTGCGACAGGCGTGACTGCAGTTCCGGCCAGATCGGGAAGCTTGTGAGCCAGCAGATCTTCTGTAAGTCCGGCGTTATCGTCAATAAGTTTACGCAGACGTCCGGATTGATTACCTGTAAAGAATCCCAGGGGCAGTTTCAGCACATGCGCCATGGCGGCATACCGGATATTCCGGGCCGTGCGGAAAGCTGCGATATGGGTGGACATGAGCGCCGCAAAATACAAAGCAATACTGCCGATGGCAGTCCATACCGCCGTCCATCCCCAGTGTGCCAGTCCGGAGGCTCCGCTAAGATCCGGCCAGTCTTCCAGAACGTTTCTCATCGCCATCCAGACGCATACATAAGGGATCAGCCCCAGCACCGCGGACAGAGCGGAAAGGATACAGCCCAGCAGGGTAAGATTTTTGTGCCTGCCTGCATAGCTTAAGATGCGGGACAGGCTGCTTTGCTTTTTCTGTTTCAAAAAAATACCTCCCTTTTGCTTAAAATATATATCATGAAGTTAGCTTTGACTAACCAGCATGTAAAAAAGATGGGAGCTACTGCCCCATCAATTTCAGCCATCCGGCCGTATAAAAATCCCGCAGCTGATCCACATAGCGCAGGGCTTTATCCCCCGGCATATCGTGTACCACAATCTCAAATACCCCGTTAAACATACCGCTGGCAATGATATGGCACATCTGCTCATCCAGATCCGGAATATCCTGTCCGAGACGGCGGAGAACTTCTATATATTTCATCGTGTACTCTACTTCCACCTCCACCATATTGTGGACAAAATGTTCATAGCTGGTGCCCTCCGACCGGCAGAGCAACAACTTCACCGGCTCCCGGTGCCGGCAGATATAATCCACCATCCAGTGGATACAGTCCGAAGACTCGACCCCCATGTGTTCCGGCTGCTGATCCTCAGGCAGCTCGGCAAAGGAGGTCTGGGCCTCCATAAACTTTCCCATCAGTGCGGCGGCATGCGGTTCCACAATGGCATTAAACAAAGCTTCTTTGCTGGAAAAATATCCGTAAAAAGCCCCGGTCGTTACTCCCGCCCTCTTTACGATCTGCCGCAGGGATGCCCCCAGAAACCCCCTGTCAGAAAATTCCTCCATGGCGGCCCGGAATATATTTTCCAGTGTGGTCGATGATTTATCTTCCATAGGTTCCTCCATATAACACTGTCATATAACAATGTTATTATATTGCCTGCAACAGATTTTGTCAATACGGATTATCGATTATCATCCCCGATTTACAATCTTCCATACCTGGCGGCCATCGCCCTCATTTCCTTCTGCAGCTTTTTGGTAAACTGCCCTCTCTTCAGGCGCCACTTCCAGTTCTTGCCCAGAGTAGACGGCTGGTTCATACGGGCGGAGTTATCCAGTCCCAGATAATCCTGCATGGGAATGATGCAGAGATCCGCGACGCTTCTCATCACAAGACAGATCAGATCTTTATATATCTCCTCATCAGAATCATGGAAATTGTTCAGGTACTCCCTTGCCTGTTTCCGCTCCACAGCCGTAATGTCCTGGAACCAGGACACCAGAGTTTCATTGTCATGGGTTCCTGTATACACCACACAGTTCCGGGGATAATTGTGCGGCAGATAATCGCTGGCGTTTCCCGTGTCGCGCTCGTCAAAGGCGAACTCGATCACCCTCATATTGGGATAACCGCTGTCTGCCACAAGCTGTTTCACCGTATCGGTCATATATCCAAGATCTTCCGCGATAATGTCCCTCGGCCCCAGCTTCTCTGATATTGTGCGGAAAAGATCCATTCCCGGTCCTTTTTCCCACCAGCCGTGCTCTGCGGTTTCGTCTCCGTAGGGAATGGCAAAATATTCGTCGAATCCCCGGAAATGATCGATCCGGAGCACGTCATACAGGCGGAAACAGTTGGCGATCCGCTTCACCCACCAGTCATACCCGGAATTTCTGTGCACCTCCCAGTTATAGAGAGGATTCCCCCAGAGCTGTCCGGTAGCGGAAAATCCGTCAGGCGGGCATCCGGCCACCTGCGTGGGGCAGTTGTTCTCATCCAGCTTGAACAGCCAGGGATTCGCCCAGGTATCCGCGCTGTCCATAGCCACATAGATAGGGATATCCCCGATGATACGGATTCCCTGCTCATTGGCATAGGCCTTCAGCTTCGTCCACTGCTGGCGGAATTTAAACTGCACATATTCATAAAACTCGATCTCAAAATAGAGTTCCCTGCGGTAATAATCCAGGGCGTTCTGCCAGCGCAGGCGGATATCTTCCGCCCACTCGCTCCAGGGCTTTCCGTCAAAGCGGTCCTTCACCGCCATGAAAAGGGCGTAGTCCTTCAGCCACCAGGACTCTTCTTCCTGAAATCTCAGGAATTCCGGATTCTCTCCGATATTGCTGCGCTCATAGGCTCTGCGCAGAAGAGGCATCCGGCTTTTGTACATTTTGGCGTAGTCCACGCTGACCGGATCCTTCCCGAAATCCGCCCGGTCGCATTCTCTCTTTGTCAGCACTCCCTCCTCGATCAGATCCTCCAGACTGATAAAATAAGGATTCCCCGCAAAGGTGGAAAAAGACTGGTATGGAGAATCTCCGTAACTGGTGGGACCCAGAGGCAAAATCTGCCAGTAGCCCTGTCCCGCCGCTTTCAGGGCGTCCACAAACTCATACGCGCTTCTGGAAAAACATCCGATTCCATATTTCGACGGCAGGCTGCTCACCGGGAGCAGCACGCCGCATTGTCTCCTGTATCCCATATTGTCTCTCCTTCTGTTCTGTATTTCCGGATTCGTTTCCGGTAACGATATCATAGTGACACATTCCATTTACACTGTCAATGTTCAAATCTGTGAATTCCTGTTAAATTTTTCGGGAAAATGTTGAACGGCGCCCGGTATTCCCCGATATCTCCGGGAACCTTTGGGGCGTTTATTTCTCCGCCGCTTTCTGCGCGTAAGCCGTCGTCACAAGTTTATCGTAATCCACTCTCTCCTTAAGCTCTCCCGATTCCTCCAGAATATCCTGAAGAAGTTCAAAGCTTTCTTTTTCAAAGACAAGATTCTCCTTCCAGGTATCCTGTTCGTAATAGCGCGTCACGATCGTTGTAATGGTCTCCAGATCCGTTTCCGGGAACTGAGGCGCGATCACAGCGGCGATCTCCGCAGGCGTATGGGTCTGCACATATTCCATTCCTTTCTGCAGGCCGTTTGTAAATTTCTGTATAACTTCCGGATGTTCTTCCATATAGCTGGTCTTCGCGCTGTAGGAGGTGTAAGGCACATAACCGGAATCCACGCCGAGGGAAGCCACCACATAGCCGGCGCCCTCCTGCTCAAGGGCCGTGGCGGAAGGTTCAAATTCTACTGTGAATTCCGCGGAATCGTCCCCTGTGAAAGCCGCCGCCGTAGAGCCGAAATCAATACTCTGGTCAATGGTAAGATCTTTCTGCGGATCGATACTGTTTTTGCGGAGGATATATTCAAATACCATCTCCGGCATACCGCCTGTTGACACCATATCCATGTAAATCATGGTCATATACTGAGTTTATTGTGTTATCAGCAAGATTTTCACAGAAGAAGTTATTCATAATCTCCTGTAATTCTTCTTTACTTTTCACTATCGTGTATGGTTTTAATGAGTTATCACTTGGCTCTACGATACCCATATTCATCATAAGGCCGATATAAGGCAATACACTTTTCTTTGACTTTGGATATCCCAAATCAGTCAGTGCTTTTGATAAATATTTTGCAGAGGTGTAACCTCGTTCTTCTTCATAAATAAGTCTCAGAGTCTGGTAAATAACTTCGTTTTCACGACGATTCATTTCCTGTGCCGGACTATACTGAATCAGTCCAGACAGACCATACTTCAATTCGATTTCCGGAAGTCCTTCTTCGTCCACTTCGATACGTTCGATTAAGATTTCAATATCTTTACGGTCAAGAATGCCCTTTTCAATGATTTTATCTACGACCTGCAATGCGTTTTCCAATTTTTCTTTTACATCTGCATTCTCCAGACTGGTATCATTTAATTCTTTTAACTGTAATTCCAATCCGTGAATCTGTGAAAGAATATCTTGCTGCAGAGCATCGTAAGTCTCATTGACAATATCTTCATTGCCACGGGCGTTGGATAAATCTCTGACTTTCTGTGTGAAAAGAACTTTTAACTGCTTTTTACGTTCTGAGATATTGTTCTGAATTTCAACACGTTTTTCTTCAACCGTTCTTTTCTCAGAGTCGAAATCTTTTATATCATAGGTTGCAATGACTTCGGATAAGGCATTACGACACAGCTTAATATAAGTTACAACGTCTTCCATTAAATCATCTTCTTCAATCAGATGAGCTTTGGAACAGTAACGTTTACCTTTTGTGTTGTACGTAGTGCAGATATAATACTTACGTTCTCTACTGGAAGTGGTTCTCTTTATTGGAGTTAAACGACTTCCACAGTCCTTACAGAACAGACAACTTCCAAATGGATTTGGTATTTCAGAACCAATCCATTGTCCACGACTTCCACGATAATTATTCTTCACACGTTTTTCCTTCATGTCCTGAATCAGATCAAAAGAAGCTTTATCAATGATGGCAGGATGATTGTTTTCAAAAACATACTGTTCATCTTTTGGCACTCGCTTATCTTTTCCATGAACAGTAGAACGCGCACGTTTTCGCAGACGAAGCGTTCCAATATAAAAATCATTTCCAAGCATATCCTTTACCATAGAATCAGACCATTCCGTAGCAATCTGACGTTTCGTGACCTTTCCTTCTTCCAGTTCTCGTTCGTGACGGACCATAGAAGGAGTTGGAACTTTCTTTTCTGTCAGATGGTTGGCAATCATACGATAGCCGGAACCTTTTAAGTATAGGTCATAGACCATTTTTACGTATTCGGCTTCTTTAGGTACGATTTCTATAATAGATTTATCTTTTTCACTTCGTTTATATCCAAATGGTGGCTGAGTCATGAGTGTTCCCTCTTTTTGACGAGCTCCAAGAGCACGTTTTATTTTTTTACTGGTATCTTTTACATATCTCTCATTATACCATGTTTTGATACCTATCGTATCATCATCTGCCTGCATAGAATCATAATTATCATCTATTACAATCAGTTGTTTTCCACGTTCCTGAAAATCATCGAGAAGAAGAAGCACTTTGGCATTGTGACGTCCAAGACGGGAAAAATCTTTGACAAACACTCGATCTACGTCTTTATCCAAATCTTCCATTAATTGATTGAATCCAGGACGGTCAAATTTATAACCTGACACTCCATCATCTTCATACCAGCGGTCGATCACCATGTTACTTTCTGCCGCAAATTGGTTAATAATTAATTTCTGATTTTCGATAGAAACGTAGTTTCGTTTGTCATCATCTCTTGATAGACGTACATATCCAGCGTTCATAGACTCACTTCCTTTCTGTATATGAAATATATTAACATGAATAATGTAAACATTAAATATATTTTTTGAAAATTGAAAGGTGCTATAGCCATGTAACCTCGATTCCACTTCATTTCATCTCGGTCACGGGCATCGCCCTATCGTCTGCAAATAATATACACCCCTTTGCGAGCAAGCTCCCAGTGTCCGTATATTATTTACATCCGGCATGGCTCATAGCTATCGTGAAAATGATTCTTAATGACTGCTTTTAATCCATCGTGAATATTCTTATCGTTCTGTCCATCCAGATATGTGACAACTCGAAACCCCAGTTCCCTATATTTATCCTTTGCTGTTTCATATTCTTTTTCTGATGAAAAATCGTTTTTCCAAAGATAATAGGTTGGTTTACTCAAGTGTTATCACATCCCCTCTGCCTTACCGCTATTGTATGAATTGTTGTTTCTATTGTTGCAAGTCCCATTTGCAGCATTATTGATTAGCCGAGATTCCAGTTTCTTTGGCGAACGGTTTTTCACGTTCCTCTTATGGACGAATCCATAACTCGCCGTTTTAGTGCCGAGCCTCCCCGATGAGTTTCACATCTTAGAAGTGAGTGTCATTATATGCTTACCTCTGATTCCGGTTTCTCTAATTGTCAAGGTGCGAGAGCAATTTCTGCTCGTTTGATAAGGCGAGGATAACACGAATTTGGGGAGTACCTTGGATATTCACGGCGATTGCAATTTGGCAATGACTGAGGAGTGAAAAATTGCAAATTTGCAATTGTTATAAAGTCAAAATCAAAGTATAATAAAAAAAGAATTTGATGGAGGTAAAACGAATGGTAAATTACGGATTAAAAGATAGAGTGGCTATAATTACAGGAGCAAACAATCCATGGGGAATTGGTGCGACAACAGCACTTGCTTTTGCTCGTGAGGGAGCAAAGGTGGTTTTAGTATATAAGAAAGTATTCAGACCATTTGATGCAACCAAAATGGATAGAAATGGCGTGGACAGATATTACGGAGCAAATGCAGGAAACGCAGATGCTGTAGAATCTAAACTCAAAGAGATGAATGCCGATTACATAATTTTAGAAAGTGATATTTCTAATGTAGATTCAGTGAAAGAAATATATTTCACTGTTCTAAGAAAATACGGACGAGTTGATATTCTATTTAACAATGCAGCAACCGACGATGAAACTGGTTGCGATACCATAGAAACAATTACACAAGATGTGATTGACAGTACCTTTGCAGTTAATGTTCGTGGAAGTATTTTGATGACCAAGGAATTTATTAATCATCGTGGTGATTATGGAAGAATAATCAATATTTCTACAGATGCATCACAAATCTTTGCGGGTCAGATAACATATGGAGCAAGCAAAGCAACTTTAGAAGCACTTACTCGTAGTATTGCTCTTGAAGTTGCACAGTATGGGATTACCGTAAATTGTGTTTCACCAGGTCCAACTCAAACAGGTTGGATTGATGATGAGTTTGAAAAAATAGTGATTCCTTTAATTCCAATGGGAAAATTAATTCAGCCAGAGGATATTGCAGAAACTGTTTTGTTCCTTGCGAGTGAACAAGCAAGAATGATAACGGGACAGGTAATTAAAGTTTCTGGTGGTAAAGCTTTATAAATTTCTGCATATGGTAATCTACGAGTTGTAACGCTAAAAAATGAAATTGGAGAAGATAAAATGATGAAATCATTGCCAGCAGATAATATCCATCAACGTTTATGTGATCTTCGTAACGGTACAGGAAAATCACAGAAAGAAGTTGCTGATGAATTAAATATCCAGGCATCCGTATTAAGCCGAATTGAACGTGGGGAAACAAAATCGGTCAGTCATGATTTGGTTATAAAATTTGCAGAGTATTACAATGTTTCGACAGATTATTTACTCTGCATATCAGATATTCGCATTAGAAGGAATGTCGAACTGGAAGAATTGGGATTGACCAATAAGGCCCTGTTGCAGTTGTTACAGGGTAGTGTAAATGGAGATGTTCTGAGTAGATTATTGGAACACCGTTATTTCCCACAACTTATTGATACGGTTAATTCCTATTTTACGGAAGAACATAATGCAGGATTTGCAAACAGAAATGCAGTCATAGATATGGGCACTGCAAGTTTAAAAGAGCTTATAAAAGAAAACCCCGAATATAAAACTGAAACGCAGCATGGGATTCGTGAAATCAATGCACAAAAGATTATTGGAACAGAAGCTGATATAGAGAAAATAAAAAGTATTTTTCTTGTAATTTTAAAAGATATCAAAAAAGAATATGATATTCCTTTATCGGATATTAGTACAGAAGAATTGCAAAAACAACTGGCTAATATGCGAAAACAGGCACTATTTCAGAAAAAGAAGAATCCAAAGTTTAATGAAACCAATATGGCAAGACTCGTTATGAACATGTTTCAAAATATGGGGATGGACTTGGATGAGTATGAGCAGGAATTGTTCCAGAAAATGATGGTGCATATGTTACAGAGGAAAAGATAGGAGAATTAAGATGGGGTTATTTGATAAATTATTTAAGAAAAAAGAAACACAACATGGTATATCAGATGGACAAGTTGAAATAGAAAAACCAATAGAACAAATGACTTTTCAAAAGTCGCAAACGGAAATTAAAGAGCAAATCAAAAGGGGATATATCGGTACATATAGAAAGCAAGTAGATTACGATACAGTCAAAGAATTGAAAGAACGTTATATTGCTTTCGATGTGGAAACAACTGTTTTATCCCCAAATAGGTGTAGGAAAACGGCTCGATGGCGGGCGGCGGCGTG
>DSLMC04103__coassemble_404_pt1 | contig 39668 bp, 32 predicted proteins | sample DSLMC04103__metabat2_low_PE_036 | metagenome-assembled genome bin DSLMC04103
TAACGGCAGGTGTTGTTACACCTAAACGGTTTGCCATTTCCTCTTGTGTCATACCTTTTTCTTTTCTATATTTTCGAATTGTTTTTCCTATCTGCATTATTCAAACCTCCTCTGATTTATTAACATCGGCCGTTGTGTATATTTTAATCATAACAAAATGATAGAAAATGGACAATTGAGCAGATGTTAATCAACAAGAAATAAATTTAACTAATATTCAATACAGCAAACGCAGAATGATAAAATGGCAAAAATGATATCCTGTTATATCGACTGATTTTTCATCAATTTCCATATCCAAGAATATTCGCGTCCACTTTGTCATTTTTATCATTTCTGTCATTTACGATAAAGGCAAGTCCAGCTGTTCAAAGGGATTCGCTATCGTATCGTCTATCGTTTCAAAGTCTGATTCTTTCACAGTAGTATCTTTAAAATAATAGGCTCCGTCAGAGAATCGCTTGATTACAAATCCTTTGTCAGCCATATACTCCCAGAATCGTGACTTCCCATGAGGTGTTCGACCATTGTCTTCGCAGTATTCTTCATACATTTTGTAGACATCGCTGCGTTTCATTTTTTCGCCAGTCTTATGGCAAAGCATATCATCGGTAAAAGCTTTTACACTGTCAGCAGAACGATAAAGATTAGCGATACATTCTTTGCTATGATCACTTTCAGCGAAATGATTATCTGCATATAACTGTTTCAATGCCAACATTGCCATGTGGATGGCATAATCAGATTCCTGACACATTTTTTCTTTTAGCTGAGAATCCTTTTGTTCTTCTGGAATAGTGCGGTTGATATCCAGAACAAGAAGACGTCGATAGTAAGCGTTTGTTTTATCATCCAGGTTTAAAGGCATTTCATTTGCTGAGAATAGCAGCTTCGCATAGCTGTTAAACTGTGTTGGGTCTTGTCCCTTCTTTTCATAAAGAAGCGTATCTTCGCCAACAGCTTTCTTGATGATATCCACGCTTTCCATAGCGGTACTTGGAATGTCAGCACAGGCATTTAATAACTTTCCGAATAATCCAGTAGGATAAAATCGCTGATTCAGATTCTGCAGAGACATGCTGGAATAATTGCCGATTCCAACGATATGTTGAATAAATGAAATAGCAATGGATTTTCCAGTTCCACCTTTTCCTTTTATCATCAGAAACTTTTGAAAACGAGTATCCGTGGTCATGCAATAGCCAAGATATTGCCAGAACATTTGCTGGTCGGTTTCGTTAGAAATAGAAAAATCCAGATATTTGCGAATCTGTGCTCCATTTGAGAGGGCAGTTTCCGCTTGCTCTGGATAAAAGGAAAACGGTATTTGGTTAATCATCAGATATTTTGTGTCATGCTCAATTAATTTCCATTCCATGACATCGAAATATCCGTTTTGAAAATTGACCCAGTGGGAAGGTTGATTGTTTAAGTCAGAAAATCGTTTCTGTACCTGTGGTTGCGATACCAGGAGATTATAAATGCCCTGAATAGTAGTTGCTTTAATACAGTCACGAAATATTAGCTTTTGAATGTGAGATTTTAACCGTATTCCATTACGATCTTCGTGGTAACAGCCTTTTTCATAGATATAGGGTGTATTTCCGAGCATAAAAAAAGGAACCGTCTGTATTAGATGGTCTACAATCTCCATATCAAATACACCGATTCGTTTTCCTTGTTCATTGAATCTATGAAATTTATTTAAGTCTGGTTGGTCGAATGGTCTTCCTTCAAAGCGTTTAATAAAATCCGATATAATCGCCTTTAACTGGAGCAAATGCTCCATTTTTGCAAGGTATTCTTTCTCTTTAAATAGAATCCATCCCTTACGGTAAGTTAGATAATTGTTTTGGAAGTATTGCTCCAGTAAATCATTTATCTTTTTAATGGAACAGGCAGAAACATAAATGTAATCCATCTGATAAGTTCCAGTACAGGCAATTTCATCCATATAATCAATAAAACTGTCTACAGTATGATAAGCATCTTGTCCATTCATAAGAGTAATAGCAGGATATCCGGCACTGATAATGGCAAATGCCATATCCTGATTATCTACAAGAAACAGATATTTCTGTTCTGTGGTTTCTGGTTTTGTTTTCATATAGTGTTCTAAAAAGTTTTTATTCAATGTAAATCCCTCCTAATATGAAGAAAGACGCTCCGATTAAGAAACGTCTTTCGATAAATACTTTATAAAATGGCTGAATGTAAGGCTTTTGCCTTAGTCAGACCATCAATCCAGTTACATATAATAACTATAGATTCAAGATTTACATTGATGGGTGAACAACACCCTTGCGCCCTCCCAGAACTTTCTTTCCTTTCAGATCCGACCACTGGAAATCCGGCATCTCTTCCCTGGCCACCAGGAAATTCCCGGCCCTCTGGGTAAGCTGCGCAAAATTCACCACCGGATCCGTCGCCCCTTCCTGATAGGCGTACACAGAAGCCTCGGCTCCCATGAAGCCGATGTCCGCTTCACCGGAAATCACCGCCGTCATCACCTTATCAGCTCCGAATCCGTTTACCAGATCGATCTTCAGTCCCTCTTCCTCAAAATAACCTTCTTCAATAGCCACATACTGGGGAGCGTAAAAAATGGAGTGCGCCACCTCATTTAAGGTCACTTCTGTCAGCTCTTCCTTCTCCTCTGCCGAAACTGCCGCAGGCAGGGCAGACACAGCCAGCACCGCCGCAAGGGCGGCTGCGATAATCTTCTTTTTCATGCATCACTTCTCCTTTTTTATTTATACACTGTCTCAGAAAATTCAGAAGACAGTTTCTCCTGCTATCCTATGCGCGCGGCGGGAAAAAGTGCTTTCTTTTCCACATACTATAAGATATAATTTAATCACAGCGTCAGGGAACAGACAGCAGTACGCTCCCGGCGCAACATATTTACGAAAGAAGGATAACCCTTATGAAGCTGAATCCGTTCTGTATGTGCTGCGCAGTGAACAAACAGGAGAAATCCATCCGCAGATTCTCCGATATGGACAGAAAAACAGAATATATGAAAAAAGTCATGGGCGTCCTGGCAAACGCCGCGGAAGAGGACTGCGCCCCCAGTATTTCCCAGAATCTGAAAGAACTTTACAGCAGTTTCTGGGATCAGCCTGAGGAAGATTATTCCCGGATAAAGCACGAATTCAACCGGCTGATGCTGGATATCGAGGATTCTGTTGAGAAGAAAATCCGGCAGTCCGCCGATCCGCTGGAAACGGCGCTGGTTTACGCCCGCATCGGCAACTATATCGATTTTGCCGCCCTTGCGGAAGTCAGTCCGGAAGTTATTCTTTCTCTTCTGGATTCCGAGAACAAGGACCCTCTTGATCCGGAAGAATACGGCCGTTTTCTTGAGGAACTCCATCAGGCGAAAAAACTCGTATACATCACCGACAACTGCGGCGAGATCGTTCTGGATAAGCTGGCTGTCAGAATCCTGAAAGAACAGTACCCGGATCTGGATATCACCGTCCTTGTCAGGGGATTCCCCACCGTCAACGACGCCACCCTGGAAGACGCCGAAGAGACCGGGATGACAGCCGTCGCAAAGGTAATGGGAAACGGGAGCAACGTATGCGGCACCTGGTTTCCGGGAATCAGCCCGGAAGCGAAAGAGCTTCTGGACAGCGCGGATATTCTCCTGGCGAAAGGGCAGGGTAATTTTGAAACGCTGAACGGATGCGGCCTGAACATCTATTATCTGTTCCTCTGCAAATGCGAATGGTTCCAGATGCAGTTCAGCGCCCGTCCTCTTGAAGGCATGTTCCTGAATGAGCGCCGCGCGGTCTCTGCCGGAAACAATGACTGATTCCCGCGCTTTGCAGATAATTTCGTCATTCTGACAGGATATTTTTCCATTTCCGGCAGATTGACGGACCTTCCCCGGGATTTCGTCAATCTGCCAATAAACCTCTGAAATATTTGTGTGATTCATCTCTGGCGGCCATATGCTGATTCAGATATACTGAGTACAGTTCAAAACGAAATACTTCATCACACAATTTTTTGGAGGGAAAATCAATGGCAAGCTTATCCTTACAGCACATTAACAAAACATATCCCAACGGTTTTGAAGCGGTTAAAGACTTCAACCTTGAGATCGAAGACAAAGAATTTATCATTTTCGTAGGACCGTCCGGATGCGGTAAATCCACCACCCTGCGTATGGTTGCAGGTCTGGAGGAGATCTCCAGCGGTACTCTGAAGATCGGCGATAAAGTCATGAACGATGTAGAGCCCAAGGACCGTGATATCGCAATGGTATTCCAGAACTACGCTCTGTATCCCCACATGACTGTTTACGATAACATGGCGTTCGGCCTGAAGCTCCGCAAGGTTCCGAAGGACGAGATCGACAAGGCAGTTCGTGAAGCCGCAAGGATCCTTGACCTTGAGAAACTTCTCGACCGTAAACCGAAGGCTCTTTCCGGTGGCCAGAGACAGCGTGTCGCCATGGGACGTGCTATCGTGCGTAATCCCAAGGTATTCCTTATGGACGAGCCGCTTTCCAACCTGGATGCGAAACTTCGTGTACAGATGCGTATCGAGATCTCCAAGATCCATCAGAGACTGGGGGCTACCATTATCTACGTAACACATGACCAGACAGAGGCTATGACCCTTGGTACAAGGATCGTTGTTATGAAAGACGGCGTTGTTCAGCAGGTAGATACTCCGCAGAATCTGTATCAGAAACCGGGCAACCTGTTCGTAGCAGGATTCATGGGATCCCCGCAGATGAACTTCCTGGATGCAGTGATCAAGGAAAAAGGCGGCAAGCTCGTTGCTCAGATCGGTTCTGACGAAGTTGCTATCCCGGATTCCAAGGCAAAAGCTCTGAAAGACGGCGGCTACATCGGCAAGACTGTTGTTATGGGTATCCGTCCCGAAGACGTTACAGATACTCCGGACGGCGCAATGTCTTCCACAGTTAAGGTATATGAGCTTCTGGGCGCGGAAGTATTCCTGTACTTCGACGTTAACGGCACACAGGTTACCGCACGTGTTGAGCCGCATACAACCGCCAAGACTGGCGATCCCATCAGATTTGATTTTGATATGGAGAAATCCCACTTCTTCGACAAAGACACAGAGCTGGTTATCACCAACTAATAAAAAATTTAAGACCCGGGGAATTTTCCCCGGGTTTTCTTTTTTACTACAGGAGGAATCAATATGTCAATACAGCGAACCCTTCAAAAATGTCTGGACGACTGGAAGGAGATCAGCAGGCTTGATTTCTGTCTGCTGGATCTGAACAGCCAGCCATTCTGCGCCACCTGTTCCAGACAGCTCCCCTCGGCTTCCCGCCTTGAGGAATTCAGCGAAAGCTCCGCTTTATGTATGGCCAATACCGGCAGCTGCCTGTACAAAGTTCACGACAGAGAGGAATTCTCTTATATCCTTATCGTCTGGGGATCCGGCGACAGCGTTCCCACCATCGGAGAACTTGCCGTCTACCAGATTGAAAGCCTTATCACCGCCTACGCGGAAAAGAACGACAAGAATACGTTTATGCAGAAACTCCTGCTGGGAAATTATACGGAAGTGGAAGCCTTTAACCAGGCAAAAAAACTGCGTGTCAGCTCCACCTCCAGCCGGGCGGTCTTTCTTGTGGAAACCCGCCAGGAGAAAGACGAACACGCTCTTGCAACGATAAAAAATATATTCTCCGCCCGCACAAAGGACTTTATCACTTCCATAGACGATACAGGAATCATCGTGGTACATGAGCTTTCTTCCACCGAAACAGAAGAAGATCTGGAAAACATCGCGTTTATGCTGGTTGACATGCTGGGAACAGAAGCCATGACCCAGGCCTGGGTCTCCTACAGCAATATGGCGGATGACTTAAAGCAGCTCTCCAACGCCTATAAGGAAGCCCGCACCGCCATGGAGATCGGCAAGATCTTTTACTCCGAAAGAAATGTGTTCAGCTACCGCCGTCTTGGCATCGGACGGCTGATCTACCAGCTGCCCGTATCGATCTGCGAAATGTTCATACAGGAGATTTTCGGCGAGGAATCGCTGGATTCCATTGACAGCGAAACCCTTGCTATCATCCGGACTTTTTTCGAAAACAATCTGAACCTTTCCGAGACCTCCCGGCAGCTTTACGTCCACCGCAATACTCTGGTCTATCGTTTCGAAAAAATCCAGAAAAAATTCGGCCTGGATCTCCGCACTTTTGAGGACGCTCTTACCTTCAAACTTGCCATGCTGGTAACAAGCTACGTTACTTATACCAGGAACCGGCGCTAAGCTTTTAACAGCCCGCCTGCTGACAGATCGTATGTCAGTATGCGGGCTGTTTTTGACTTCCGTGTACAAGGAAACAATACCCCCGTACACGGACGTTATGATTTCAGAAGCATCAGATGTTCCGGCGGAAGATAGAGATAGGGAGGAAGATTTTTTTCCGGATCTTCGTGAAAACCGTTCCTGGGACGCATCCACCAGAGCACGGAATCCTCCATAACCGGACTTTTAATCAGATACTGATGCTCAAAAGTCGTCTCCACATATTCTACAGCATGGAAGGGAATACAGTTTTCCCCGTTTTGCTCCGCTCCTCTGATCCAGTGTCCCCGGATAGCCACATGCGTCATGTCGTCTTCCACCTTCCGGACTGTACGCAGGGAAATCCCCCAGTCCAGGGCAAAGATCTCATATTCTCCCAGCCGCTCGATCCGGGAATTATTCTTGCACCCGGTAAGCCTGGAGGCCTCCAGAAGCCCGGGCTGTTCAAAAAGTTCTCTCGTATCTCCGTAGGTCAGAGTCTTTCCGTCCTTTAAGAGCATCAGTTCCCGGCAGAACCGGAAAGCCTCGTCCCGGCTGTGTGTCACCATCAGCATGTCTCCGGAATAATCCCCGAGAAATCTCTGCATATCTTTCTGAAGCACATCTTTCAGATATCCGTCAAGGGCGGAAAAAGGCTCGTCCAGGAGTATGACTTCGGGTTCTCCGATCATCATCCTGGCCAGGGCCGCCCTCTGCTGCTGTCCCCCGGAAAGCTGTGACGGATAGTGATCTTCCAGGCCTTCCAGCTGATATCTTTTCAGGTAATCCGCGATCAGCCCTTCCGAAGCCTTCCTGCCGCCGCGGAATCCGCAGCGGATATTTTCCTTTACCGTCATGGTTGGGAACAGAGCGTAATTCTGGAAAAGGTATCCGATCCGCCTCTCCTGGGGTTTCAGATCGATCTTTTTTTCTGAATCAATAACGGTGCGCCCGCCCAATACGATCCTGCCCCGGTCCGGTTTCTCGATCCCGGCAATACACCGGAGCGTCATGCTTTTTCCGCTGCCGGAAGCGCCCAGGATCCCGACCCGGGAAGTGCCGCTGTCTAATTTTACTCTCAGAGTAAATCCTTTTAATTTTTTCTCTATATCTATACTGATCGCCATCAGATCCACCTTCTGCCGTTCATTCCCCGGCCGGATACAATATTGATAAGCGTCACTACAAGAAATGAGATCAGTACGATCACCACTACCCAGAACGCCGCCACATCGTAATTACCGGCCGCCGTCTCCGCCGCTATGGCCACGGAAACCGTCCGCGTTTTTCCAAGAATATTTCCCGCCAGCATGGAAGTCGCGCCGTATTCCCCGATCGCCCTGGCAAATGCCAGTACGGTCCCGGAAGCGATTCCCGGCGCCGCGGCGGGTATGATCACCTTCCAGAAGATCCTGAAATCGCTCATCCCCAAAGTCTGCCCCGCGTAGATAAGATTAATATCCACCTGCTCAAAAGCCGCCCGGGCGTTCCTGTACATCAGAGGAAATGCGATCACCGCCGCGGCCACAACACAGCCCTTCCACGTCTGAACCACTTTAAAATCAAAGTTTTCAAAAAGAAATTCTCCGAAAGGTCTTCTGAGGCTGAAAAGCATCAGAAGCAGGAACCCGGCAACGGTGGGCGGGAGCACCAGAGGCATGGTCAGGACCCCGTCCAGCACCGCTCTGGCGCCCGGCCGCAGTTTCATGATCTTTCTGGCGCAGAATATACCGAGAAAAAAAGCAATGAGCGTCGCCACAGCTCCCGTCTTCAGCGAGATCCATAAAGGCGACCAGTTTATATCCTGAAGAAATTCTGTCATTTTGCATCCCCTGTCTCAGACACAGTCTCTGCACCTGTTTCGGAAGTTTCCGTTTCTGACGCTGTCTCAGTATCATCTTCTCCTGCTGATGTTTCCTCATCTCCGGAACAGATCGCGAATCCGTATTCCCCGAACACATCCGCGGCGGCGTCAGACTGCAGATAAGCAAGGAACGCTTCCGCGGCGGCTGCTTCCGTCTCAGACGCTTCCTCATCCTCGGTAAGACCCACCGGATAAAGCACCGGCGTTTTCAGCACGTCCACCGGAGCCTCTGCGATAATCTCCACCTGCCCGGCAACAGAGGCGGCGTCTGTGGCGTACACCACTCCCACTTCATTGCTTCCCGCGCTGACTGCCGCGAGAACTTCCGTTACATTTTTTCCTTCGTTGATCTCCATGGATTCCACATCTTCCATGATTCCCATATTGGTAAAGATCTCCCGGGCGTACTGGCCCACCGGAACATCTTCTCCGGCGAGAGCGATGTTCTTCGCGTCTGAAATGTTCTCGAATCCCGTCACCTTCGTTTCGCCGCCTGCGGGTTTGATCAGGACCACCTTATTCTCCAGAAGATCCACCACGGAATCCTCTCTGACCAGCCCCTCTTCCACCAACTCGTCCATCTGTTTCGTCGCGGCGGAAAAGAAAACATCACATCTGGATCCCTCTTCGATCTGAGTCTGGAGAGTTCCGGAACTGTCCGCGTTATACAGAATCTCCACATCCGGATATGTTTCATTAAAGTTCTTCTGGATATCCTCCATGGCGTTGCTGAGACTGGCCGCAATAAATACGTAGAGTTCGCCGGCCGGCTCTTCCGCCGCCTGCACATTCCCCGCGGCAAGCGCTGCCGCCGCGATAGCTGTCATAAAAACTGCCGCTTTTTTCTTCATATCCGCTCTCCTTTGTTCATTTTTATTTATTTTAATTCAGTTTTATTTATTTTATATCGAAACAGAATAATTGTCAATTTATTCAGGCTATGATATATTTAATGATACAAAGGGGCAAAAAGTCAGATTCCACAAAGTGGGTGAAAAACACTGCCCCCTATCATTTAACGAAAAAACAGATAAACAGGAGGAACCGGATATGAAACTGAGCGCCCGCAACCAGTTAAAAGGAAAGGTCATCAACATCAATAAAGGAGCCGTCAATTCTATCGTCACTCTGGATATCGGCGGCGGAAACATTATCGTCGCCACGATCTCCTGCGCCGCCGTGGAGGAACTGGGGCTGGAAGTCGGCTCTGACGCCTACGCTGTGATCAAGGCCACCAGCGTTATGGTGGGTATCGATGAATAAGCTCTACACCGCCCAGGAAGTGGCGGACCGGCTGAAGATCAAAAAAACGACTGTCTATGAACTGATCAAACGGAACGAACTGGAATCCTCGAAAATAGGAAAACAGATCCGGATCAGCGAAGAACAGCTGAACAGATACCTGAAAGGAAACCGCACGGCGGAGGAAGAGAGCCCTCTCCGGTTTCCGGATTTCCAGCCGGAAAGTTCTCTTCTGAAGCGGGATTATCTTCTGCATTCCAACGGCCTGATCATCAGCGGACAGGCCTCGCCGGCGCTTGACCTTCTGATCAATCAGATGGCGTTATATCCCGACGCCCTTCCTGTGCTGCAGTCGCACCAGAACACGTACAACGGACTGTACTCCCTCTATTTCAGGAAGGTACACGCCGCCGTCGCCGCGCTGGCGCCGGAACAGATCCCGGCCCTGATCCCCGGAGTTCCGTTGGCCGCCCTGTATCTGTATGAATACGCCATCGGCTTTTATATAAGAAAAGGCAATCCGAAAAACCTTAACTCCATCCGGGATCTGACACGTGCGGACGTCATTCTGGCCAACCGGGAAAAAGGCAGCACAAGCCGGATCTGGCTGGACGAAAACCTGAAGAAATCAGGTATCGCCGCGGATTCTGTCAGTGGATACAAAAAAGAAATGGTATCAGATCTCTCCACCGCCGAAGCAGTGATCAGCGGACGGGCGGATATTGCCGTAGGAGGGGAAACATCCGCCGCACAGTCGGGACATCTGGATTTTCTTCCCATGGCGAAGCTCCCCATGTTTCTTGTCATGGAAAAAGAAACTCTCCAGAAGCCGGGATTTTCTGTCCTTGCGGACATTGTACGATCCGATGAATTCCGCACCAGCCTCCAGAGTCAGAGCGGGTACGACACCGGCCGCACCGGAGAAATATTATATCTTTAAAAAACATTTTATTTTCACTACAAAAGGCTGTCCCGTGAACGTAATATTCACGGAACAGCCTTTACTCTGTTTTCTTATATGGACTTTACACAGCGGCTGACGCCTTATTCATAATCCCAGGGAATATCTTCGCTGTCATCATAATAACCGTCGGAACTGTCGTCGTAATAGTCGTCGCTGTCGTCATAATAACCGTCGTCGTCTCCGGCATCCACATAGGAATCGTCAGAACTGTCATCATAGTAATCATCAGAGCTGTCGTCATAATAGTCGTCAGAACTGTCGTCATAGTAATCATCGGAGCTGTCGTCATAATAGTCGTCAGAACTGTCGTCATAGTAGTCGTCGGAGCTGTCGTCATAGTAGCCGTCGGAACTGTCGTCATAGTAGTCGTCGGAGCTGTCGTCATAATAGCTGTCAGAACTATCGTCATAATAACTGTCAGAGCTGTCGTCAGATGTATCGCTTCCGTAACCGGTCTGCTGGGAATTATCTCTCGTATCTGCTTCGCTGTTCGTAGACAGACTCATATAGCGAAGATATGCGACCCCGTTCTCCTGATCCATAGTGAGAGTCGCCTGTTCCATATCCTCTGTGTCCACGCTGTAAATTTCATAGGCGTTTCCCTCTTCCGTCACAACTTTTACATCATACAGAGAACTGTTTGCAGATGTATCTGCTGATGTATCCGTGGAGGATCCTTCGGATGTATAATACATCTGAACCTGCTCCCCACTCTTGACGATAGATTCTATCGGGATCAGATTATTTCCCCACTCTTCTGTACCGGATGCTCTGAGATGGATTTCTCTCAGATCTGTTCCGAGACTGTTTGTCAGATAAATAAACTTTGACTGTGAAGTCTTCACACCGATCACTCTGGGCGCCGGTGTTGCCGTGGGCGCCGGTGTCACCGTAGGCGGAACGGCAGTGGGCGTCGCCGTAGGTACCGGTGTGGGAGTTATTTCCACTACCGCTTTCTCATCTCCACATCCGGCAAAGGCAAGCATAAATACCGCGCCGAATACAATCGCCAGTTTTCGTGAATTTTTCATGTTACTGTTCCTTCCTTTCTGAACGTTTCTTCTCCGTTGAGATTTTTTCTATGATTATGTCAGTCTTCTTTTGCCCATTCAAAAGTGCATCTTACCGCTTTTTTCCAGCCTTTCAGAAGTTTGTTTCTGTGCTCTTTTGTAATTCCGGAGATAAATTCCTTTTCGGTTTTCCAGTTCCTTCTGAGTTCCCCTGCGTCTTTCCAGAATCCTGCGGCAAGTCCTGCCAGATACGCCGCGCCAAGAGCTGTAGTCTCAATACAGTTCGGACGCACTACCTTTGTATTCAGAAGATCCGCCTGAAACTGCATCAGAAAATTGTTGGCGCTGGCCCCACCGTCTACACGCAGGGCATTCAGATGAATACGCGAATCTTTCTCCATTGCGCGGATCACATCAGACACCTGATAGGCCAGAGATTCTACTGTGGCGCGGATCAGATGCGCTTTTCCGGCGCCACGGGTAAGTCCCAGGACAGCCCCCCTGGCGTACGGATCCCAGTAGGGAGCTCCCAGTCCTGTGAATGCAGGCACCACGTAAACCCCGTTGGTATCCGGCACAGACAGACAATATTTTTCTGATTCCGGAGCGTTCTGAAGAATCTCAAGTTCATCGCGAAGCCACTGGATCGCAGCCCCCGCCACAAACACGCTTCCCTCCAGAGCGTATCCCGGAGTTCCGTCAGGATTTACTGCCAGGGTGGTCAGAAGCCCCTGCCCGGAGCGCACAGGGCGGTCTCCTGTATGCATCAGAAGGAAGCATCCTGTTCCATATGTATTCTTCACATCTCCGGCTTCAAAGCAGCACTGTCCGAATAACGCCGCCTGCTGGTCTCCCGCCGCTCCCGCTATCGGGATTCTTCCTCCGATCAGATTCTCATTGGTATATCCGTAAATACAGCTGCTGGGCTTCACCTCCGGAAGCATGCAGGCAGGAATCTGAAATCTTTCCAGGATCTCATTATCCCACTGCTTTTTATAAATGTCAAACAGCATTGTACGGGAGGCGTTGGTATAGTCGGTCACATGGACCTGCCCCTTGGTAAGCTTCCAGATCAGCCAGGTATCCACCGTACCGAAAAGAAGTTCGCCCCGCTCCGCCGCTTCTCTGGCTCCGTGCACATAATCCAGGATCCATTTTATCTTCGTTGCGGAAAAATATGCGTCCGGGATCAGGCCGGTTTTTTCCTTAATCTTTTCACCGAAACCGTCCCGGTCCAGTTCTTCGATCATATCCGCAGTCCGGCGGCACTGCCACACAATGGCGGGATATATGGGATTGCCGGTCTGCTTATCCCATACGATCGTCGTCTCTCTCTGATTCGTGATCCCAATAGCCGTGATATCGCCGGCGTCCGCCCCGATCTTGCTCATGGCTTCTATGGCCACCGCCATCTGGGAAGACCAGATCTCGTGAGGATCGTGCTCCACCCACCCGGGATGAGGATAATACTGGGCGAATTCTTTCTGCGCAAGGCTGCAGATATTTCCCTCTTTGTCAAAGAGGATGCAGCGGGAACTTGTGGTACCCTGATCCAATGCCATGATATACTTTCCCATAATATGTACCTTCCTTTATCTTTTCTCGGATACGTCCGTTTAAATCAGGATCTTTCAGGCGGCAAGAATATTTTTCCCCACGAAATATCCCAGCACCAGTACGCCAAGCACGATCCTGTACCAGCCGAAAGCCTTGAAATCATGCTTCTTGATATATCCCATAAGGAATTTGATCGCCAGAATGGATACCACAAAAGCCACCACAACTCCTGTAACCAGTATAAGGATCTCGCCTGAAGTAAATGTAAAACCGAATTTCAAAAGCTTCAGAAGGCTGGCCCCGAACATTACCGGTATCGCCAGAAAAAAGGTAAACTCCGCGGCGACCGTCCTGGATGTACCCACAAGAATACCTCCGATGATGGTTGATCCGGAACGGGAGGTTCCGGGGATCACCGACAGCACCTGGAAAACGCCGATCAGGAACGCAGTCTTAAAACTCATCTCCTCAAGAGAGGTACAGACGGGGCGGCGTTTTTTGTTGTAATTTTCTACTATGATGAAAATCACGCCGTAAACGATGAGCGCAACGGCAACCACCACATAATTATTGAATTTTTCTTCGATGAGATCGTTAAAAGGCAGCGCGATAACGATGGTCGGTATACAGGCCACCAGGATCTTAAACCACAGGATCCATTTATCCTTATCGCAGAACCGCTCTACAAACGTCATGATCCATCCCGCAGGCGCCGGACGGGTCGCGATCGCCGCCTTAGTTTTCTTCGGGATCTCTCTTATGTAAAACGGCCACAGTTTGTTCCAGTACAGGACTACCACCGCCAGGATGGCTCCCAGCTGGATCACTACCAGAAAAAAGTCTTTGAAATCCTGTGAAACATTCAGTTTGATAAATTCATCCACCAGGATCATATGTCCTGTGCTGCTGATAGGAAGCCATTCTGTGATCCCCTCTACGATCCCGAGGAACACAGTTTTTATGAATTCCACAATATCCATGTTTTATATCCTTTCTATTTATATTAATATCAGATATCCGCAGATCCGGTATCTTTCTACAAGTATATTACAGATTTCCCGTTCCGTAAACCTCATTTCTCGAAAACACAGAACCGGAGGGATTATGTCATCCCTCCGGTCCTTTATTATGCTCACTGTCTGGTCAGACAGTTTCTGATTCTGTACGGGTTCCCTTATCTGTCCGCGATCGTGGCAATGTCGATCAGGGTCAGATGGTTCAGGTCCGTATTCTCAAGGCTTGTCACCAGAGCTTCCGCCGTATCCAGACTGGTAAGCACGTTGACGCCTGTCTCGATAGCGTTTCTCCGGATCACGAATCCGTCCTTCTGATGCTCGATTCCCTGCGGCGGCGTATCGATGACAACGTCGATCTTATGGCCCAGGATCAGGTCCATAAGGTTGGGCGCCGGCTGTTCCAGCTTATTGGTACGGATCGCCCTGATGCCGTTTTCCTTAAGGACGCGGGCTGTTCCCCTGGTAGCGTAGATACGGTATCCCAGAGACTCAAATCTTCTGGCAATAGGAACCACTTCCTGCTGATCCTCGTCTTTTACCGTAATGATCATATTGCGGTGTTTCGGAAGACGGATCCCGGCTCCCAGGAAGGCTTTATAAAGAGCCTCGTTAAAGGTCTCCGCGATTCCCAGACATTCTCCTGTTGATTTCATCTCCGGTCCGAGACTGATATCCGCGCCTCTGATCTTCTCGAAGGAGAATACCGGCATCTTGATGGCAATATATTTCGCTTCCGGCTGAAGTCCCGGCTCATATCCCATATCTTTCAGTTTGTATCCCAGGATCACCTTCGTCGCCAGGGGCACGATGGGGATTCCCGTCACTTTGCTGATATAGGGAACGGTACGGCTGGACCGCGGATTTACCTCGATCACATAAACCTCTTCGCCGCAGACGATAAACTGAATGTTGATCATTCCGATCACATGAAGGGCTTTCGCAAGGCGGCGGGTGTACTCCGCTATCGTCTCTTTCGCCTTGTCGCTGATGGTTCTGGCCGGATATACGGAAATACTGTCTCCGGAATGGATTCCAGCACGCTCGATGTGCTCCATGATTCCGGGAATCAGGATATCTTCTCCGTCGCAGACAGCGTCCACCTCGATCTCTTTTCCCATAAGGTATTTGTCCACAAGGATCGGATGCTCCTGGGCGATCTGGTTGATAATGCCGATATATTCGTCCACATCCTCGTCGCTCACCGCAATCCTCATTCCCTGGCCGCCAAGCACGTAGGAAGGACGAACCAGGACAGGATATCCCAGATCGTTGGCCGCCTTCTTCGCCTCCTCGGCGGTAAATACCGTGTGTCCCTTGGGTCTGGGGATCTCACACTGCTCAAGGATGCCGTCGAAGAGCTCTCTGTCCTCTGCCGCGTCCACATTCTCAGCGGATGTTCCCATGATCTTAACGCCCATCTTCATAAGGGCTTCTGTCAGCTTAATGGCGGTCTGTCCTCCGAACTGCACCACAGCGCCGTCCGGTTTTTCGATATTGACGATATTCTCCACGTCTTCCGGGGTAAGCGGCTCGAAGTACAGCTTATCCGCTATGTCGAAGTCTGTACTTACCGTCTCCGGGTTATTGTTGATGATGATCGTTTCATATCCTTCTTTAGCGAAGGCCCAGGTACAGTGTACGGAGCAGAAGTCAAACTCAATACCCTGGCCGATACGGATGGGTCCGGAACCAAGCACGAGGACTTTCTTCCTGTCCTTTGTGCCCGCCGCTTCATTCTCTGTATCCGGTCCTCCGTAAACAGAGTAATAATAAGGTGTGGCTGCGGCAAACTCGGCGGCGCAGGTGTCGACCATCTTATAGGCGGCCTGAATCTTGTATCCGGCTCTCAGCGCCTTGATCTCCTCCTCTGTACGTCCGCAGAGCTGAGCGATCACATGGTCCGGGAATTCCAGACGTTTCGCTTCCAGAAGAAGGTCTCCTGTCAGAGGCTGCGTCTTCAGAGCCTGCTCCATTTCTACCAGCACCGCGATCTTATCGATAAACCACCGGTCGATTTTCGTGATACGGTGGATATATTCTCTGGAGATATCCCTGCGGATCGCTTCCGCGATTTTCCAGATCCGGCGGTCGTCCACCACGGCCAGCTCTTCGATCAGTTCGTCCTCGTCCAGTCCTGTGAAATCATAGGACATCAGGCTGTCCACATGCTGTTCCAGAGAGCGGATCGCTTTCATCAGAGCGCCCTCAAAGTTGCTGCAGATACTCATTACCTCGCCGGTAGCTTTCATCTGAGTGGTGAGCGTTCTCTTGGCTGTGATAAACTTGTCAAAAGGCAGACGGGGGATCTTCACCACGCAGTAGTCCAGCATGGGTTCGAAACTTGCGTAGGTCTTGCCCGTAATCGCGTTGGGGATCTCGTCCAGTGTGTATCCCAGGGCGATCTTCGCCGCAACCTTGGCGATGGGATATCCGGTAGCCTTACTTGCCAGCGCGGAAGAACGGCTTACACGGGGATTTACTTCGATGACACAGTACTCAAAGCTGTCGGGATGAAGGGCGTACTGAACGTTACATCCGCCGGTGATCCCCAGCTCTGTGATGATATTCAGAGCGGACGTACGGAGCATCTGGTATTCCTTGTCTCCAAGAGTCTGGGAAGGCGCTACCACGATGGAGTCTCCTGTGTGTACGCCTACCGGGTCAATATTCTCCATATTGCAGACAGTGATACAGTTGCCCGCGCTGTCGCGCATTACTTCATATTCAATCTCTTTCCATCCGGCAATGCAGCGTTCCACCAGAACTTCTCCCACACGGGAAAGTCTGAGGCCGTTCTCCAGGATTTCTCTCAGCTCGTACTCGTTGTTGGCGATTCCACCGCCGCTGCCTCCCAGAGTATAAGCCGGACGGAGTACCACCGGATAGCCGATGGTATTTGTGAAAGCAAGACCGTCCTCCACGGTAGTCACTACTTTGGAAGCCGCAACAGGCTCGCCGATCTTCTCCATGGTATCTTTGAATTCCTGACGGTCCTCGGCTTTGCGGATCGTCTCCGCCGTCGTACCGATTAGACGTACATTATGCTCTTTCAGGAAGCCTTTTTCCTCCAGCTCCATGGCAAGATTAAGTCCCGCCTGTCCTCCGAGGGTAGGAAGCACGCTGTCAGGTTTCTCCTTCATGATCAGCTGCTCTACCACCTCAACGGTAAGAGGTTCAATATAAACTCTGTCGGCAATATCTTTGTCCGTCATGATCGTAGCCGGATTTGAGTTCAGAAGAACAACCTCGATGCCCTCCTCTTTCAGAGAACGGCAGGCCTGGGTTCCCGCATAGTCGAATTCCGCCGCCTGGCCGATGACGATCGGGCCGGAACCGATCACAAGAACTTTATGGATATCTTTATTTCTCGGCATTGTTCTTCCCTCCCATCATTTCCATAAAACGGTCAAACAGGTATCCTGAATCCTGGGGGCCCGGGCAGGCTTCCGGATGGAACTGCACGGTGAAAATATTTTTGCCCTCATAGATCATTCCTTCATTGGTACCGTCGTTTACATTGACAAAGGCCGGTTTCGCGATATGTTTCTTCTCCAGTTCGTCGGCGTCCACCACATAGCCGTGGTTCTGGGAAGAAATATAAACTCTTCCGGTGGCAAGATCCTTCACCGGATGATTGCCTCCTCTGTGGCCGTATTTCATCTTATAGGTATCGCCGCCTGTAGCCAGCGCCATAAGCTGATGGCCCAGGCAGATGGCGAAGATCGGAATATCTGATTCGTATAATTTGCGGATTTCCTTTATTATGGAAGTACATTCCTTGGGATCTCCCGGTCCGTTGCTCAGCATGATCCCGTCCGGCGCATCCTTAAGGATCTCCTCGGCGGGCGTGAGCGCGGGATAAACCGTTACCTGACAGCCCCTCTGATTCAGAGAGCGGGCGATGTTTCTCTTGGCTCCAAAATCCATAAGAGCTACCTTCGGCCCTTTTCCTTTCAGGACCTCTTTTTCCCTGCAGGTAACTTTTTCTACTACTTTTCCTGTTGTATATGCTTTTAAACGGGGGATAATTGCATCTAAATCGTAATTTTCGTTGACTGTGATCATACCGTTCATGGTACCTTTTTCACGGAGAATCTTCGTCAGGGCTCTGGTATCGATACCGGCGATCCCTGGGATATCATGTTTTTCAAGAAAATGCTGGATCGTGTCCACGCTTCTGAAATTACTGGGGACACGGGATAATTCACGGACAATAAAACCGTCTACCCACGGTTTCCTCGACTCCTGATCCTCATAACAGATTCCGTAGTTTCCTATCAGCGGATAGGTCATGCAGACAGCCTGTCCCGCATAGGAGGGATCCGTCATCACTTCCAGGTATCCGGTCATGGAAGTATTAAATACGATCTCACTGATCACTTCCCTGGATGAGCCGATACTGGTTCCGGTAAAAACATGACCGTCTTCTAATATCAGAAATGCTTTCATACAATCTCCCTTTCTTTAGTTTCTAATATTATCCTAAACTTTCAAGATTGTATCACAACAAATAGTCTTTTTCAACAAAATCAAAGGCTAAAAATTATTCTGTTTTACTCAAAATATTTCTTTTTTCAATTTTTCCGGAATTTTTTTAAATTCGCCCTTGACATTTATTCGGGTATGCGTTATTATAATCAAGCAGTCGCAAGAGAGCGGCTGATTCATAAGAAATGCAGGAGTGGCGGAATTGGCAGACGCGCAGGCTTCAGGTGCCTGTGGTCGCAAGATCGTGTGGGTTCAAGTCCCATCTCCTGCATTATTTTTTATTTACGGGAAGCCTTGATTTTACTGAGGTTTCCCGTATTTTTTTATGCCGGAAAAGTAATGATTTCTGTCACACAGCTGTTCCTCCGCATATAATAACCCAGAGAATCTTCCTGCTGCCGGAATCTGTACATATTGGAATATTCAGGCGGCCGGAAACAGTTAAAATGAAAGGAATTTAGAATGAATCTTGATTTTCTGCTGGGTTATATCAATCTGGTCACTCTGGGGATCTGTCTCTGCGTAGGCTTCGCCCTGAAATATGCCAGGCTCTTTCAGCGTCTCGGGAATCAGTACATTCCCCTGATCATGCTGATCCTCGGAACTGTCGTCAACGTTATGATCAACTGGCCCCAGGCCGGTTCCCAGGTCATACTGGGCGGAATGATCTCAGGTCTTGCATCTACCGGTCTCTATGAAATGCTGCGGAATATGCTGAAAAGCAAAAAGACAGATTCCGAAGACCGGAAGGTTAAATAGGAGGGTTTTATGGAAATAAAAGGCATCGACGTTTCTGCATGGCAGGGAAAGATCGACTGGAAAACAGTCGCGGACTACGGCATGGGTTTCGCCATTCTGAGAATCACAGAAGCGGGTAATGTGGCGGACAGTACTTTTGAGGCCAATTATGAGGGATGTTCCCGGTATCAGATCCCCACAGGAGTGTACCGGTACAGCTACGCGATGACTCCGCAGGAATCTGTACGGGAAGCCGAAAAAGTGGTCCAGATCCTGAACGGGCGTGAACTCCGGTTTCCGGTTTTTCTGGATCTGGAATGGAAAAATCAGAGAGTCCTCGGATCCTCCGGCGTTGAAAAAATCGCCGAAGCGTTTGAAAAAGTCATCACCGCGGCCGGATACCGTTTTGGAATCTACTGTAATGTGGACTGGTATCAGACCATGATCAGTTCTTCCCTGAAAAAATATGATTTCTGGATCGCCAGATATCCCGCCAGCGACGACGGATGGATGAAGGAAAGTCTCCGCCCGGACTTCGGCGTGGGCTGGCAGTACTCCAGCAAGGCAAGGATCCCCGGCATTTCCGGATATGTTGACCGGGACGTGTTTTACAAAGATTATGCGGATGAAAACACCTCCGATGAAATAAAAGGTTCGGAAGACGAAGACAGCGGAGAAAAAGACGGCGCAGAAAACCTGTGGGAAAGGACCCGGCGCCTTATGGCAGAACAGACAGGATATCTGGAAAAACGTTCGGATAAGGATCTGGACAGCAAAACCGCCAACGCGGGGTACGGAAATTATACAAAATACGCCCGGGACGTAACCTCCTGGGGGCTTCCCGGATATCAGGGACAGCCATGGTGCGCCGTGTACCAGTTCTGGATCTGCGCAGAAATTTTCGGCAGACAGAGAGCACTTGAAATTATGGGAAACGGTTTCTACAACTGCAACAGCGTCCGTTCTCACGCAAAATCAAAAGGCACCTAGCACAGCGATCCCCGGACCGGCGCCATCGTCAATTTCCGGGACGGCGCCCACATGGGACGCATAACCCGTATTTCCGGAAACAAAATCTACACTAACGAGGGAAACACCTCGTCCGGAAAAACAGATACCGTCGAACCCAACGGCGGCGCCGTGGAGGAAAAATCCTATACCATAGGGAACCCGCAGATAGACGGTTATCTGTGGATTGATTATAAAGAGGATAACGGTTCCGGAGAACAGAATAAAAAGGAAAGGCTTTTTGTGGGCATGGTAACCGCCACCGAGCTGAATGTCCGCACCTGGGCGGGAACAGAATATCCCCGGATAAAATCCTATCCGGTCCTTGCCAGAGGAAATCTGGTGGACGTCATGAACTATACGCAGACTGCTTCCGACGGAAGCGTCTGGTACTATATACGTATCGCCGGAAAATACTATGGTTTTGTACATTCTCAGTATATACTCCGGCAGTAAAACCGGAAAGCCGCGCATTACGCGCGGCTTTCGCTCCTGATCTGGTACAGATCCACATTTCCGAGAGTTTTTATAAAAACAGCTTCCGCATTCTCGTCATAATATTCATGAATATACGCCATGGTAAGATCGATCTGATCGTCGATCAGATATACGCTCTCATTATTGATCATATCCCTGTACGGATTTTCGATCCCGTGTTCCCGCATCTTGTCCACAATACCCGGCGTGCGGCATTCCCATCCGCCAAACCAGTAAATATTATCCAGAAGGTTCTCCGGCATCCGGTCGAAGGGACCATAGCAGACAATCTCTGAGACCATGCCGCTTTTGGCAAGATAAACATGGTCTTTATCTGTTCCGATCGTTTCCAGCACCGCCCTCTGGCTGACTCTTGCCTCGGGAATAGAGGAAGTGTTTATACGCCAGTCTCTGCTCCACAGGAGCTGGCTGGCAATGAGGACCGCAAAGAACAGGACCGGAGCTGTCCTGCCGGCAATCAAGGCCATGTGCGGTTTCCGGTTCCCCGAATCTGATATCAGCCAGAGAACCACAAGACATACGCTGAACCACAGTCCCACGTCTACACGGTTCACCATGTATCTTCCCTGACAGTACAGATAAAAATAGACAGCCCACAATAACACCGTTTCTCCAAGAAGAGAGAGCACCGCAGCCCTTGTTTTCTTTCCGAAGATCAGCCAATATACCAGAAACGCCCCGCAGTAATAAGCGGGAGCCAGTTTCGAAAGATCCCGGGGGATCCTTTTCGTAAAATTCAACGCCTGTTCAGGACGGATCGTATATCCGCTTTTTTCCTGAACCAGCTGTTCCATCACTTCAGAAGTGAATCTGTCCGGATCGTTAAAATTCCACGTCCTGTATAACTCATAGGCTTCCCGGGTAATTCCAAGTTCCTGATATATTTCCGTGTTGTCATAGTCCGGGAATCCGTAATCCAGAAGCTGGGACCGCAGGCTGTTAAATTCCTGATATTCCTGCCACTCGCCGCTTCTGTACATAAAGGAATCCACCGTTCCCGCCGTTCCCGCAGATATCAGCAGAACGGCAAAAACTCCCGCGCAGACACCAATCTTCCGGGCCGCAAAATTTCCGAACCGTTTTCGCAGTGTAAGAAGAAAATATATCCCAATCCCCGCCATCAGGGCGCTGCTGGCCCAGAACTGGTCTTCCCGGTACATAAAGCCCAGAAGTCCCAGTCCGATACCCCAGAGAAATTCCCATATATGAAATTTCTCCTGTACGATCACATAAAACAGAAGAAACACAGCCGCAGCCGCCGCAATGCCGCCCGTCTTGGTAAACTGTATATGGATAAAGGCTTCATATCCAAAACAGCACAGCAGAACCAGGGAAAGCCACAATCCGGCCCATCCTTCTATTCTGTTTATCATCACATAGGCAACTGCGCTGAACGCCGCCAGAAGAACCGCGTACTGAAATATGGTATACCACGGCAGTCTTCCCGTCACCTGATACAGAAAACGGTAGATCAGCCCCAGGATATAATTCTGAAAAACCAGATGCGCGTCTTTCACTCCCCTGAGGCCGCTGCCGAATTCCGCAAAAACAATATCATCGTTCGTCTCAAAAGAAGGCCTCATAACAAGGACTATAACAGCCATTGCCAGAAGATTCAGTCCCACGGCGGCCCCAAAAACAGAACGCTTATTTTTTCTTAAAACCGGCAATTTTACTTTCATGGAATCTGTTACTTCGCAGTCTCCTCTTCTTCACAGGAACCTGCATTCTCTGCAGCTTCGGCCTGCTCTTCTCTCTCATCAGATCCGTCTTCGACTTCTGTATGCCCTGCATCCTCAGGCTGTTCTGTCTCTTCTGTATGCTCCGATTCCTCAGCGGCGGCCTCTACAACGTCGCCTGCATCCTCTTCCGCTTCGCGGACAGTACAGGCCGCCCCGCAGTGAGGACAGAAGGAGGCGTTCCCTTCCACGCTGCTTCCGCAGGAAGGACAGATTTTGCGGCCTCTGACTCCCGCAAGACCTTCTTTATAATCGGCGATTTTGTCCATCCGCTGATCGATCTGCTCGCAGAGAATCCTCTGGGCGTCCTCAAGAGGAGCGCCGTCAAGATAACGCTTATAGATGATCCGGCCTATTTCCGCCATGATCTTCTGGATCTGCCGCTCTTCACCGGCGATCCTGTTCTTCATTTTCTGGGATTCATAAAGGTTTTCCGCCTTCCCTCCCAGTTCTCTCGCGGTTCTGCTGATCGCTGTTCCAAGTCCGTCAAAAAAATCTTTTCCCATAAAAACTACCTCCCTGTCATTTCTGTTAAACCTTATCCCCGGGCCGTCTCCAGAAGGGGCGTTTCCTGTCCCCTTAAAAGGATCTTCGGTCCTCCGGTCCCCTCAATATATTCTCTTGTGATGATCACCTGCCCGATGCTGTCGTCCTTGGGGATCTCATACATAATATCCAGCATATATTCCTCCAGGATCGCTCTCAGGGCACGGGCGCCGGTCTTCTTTTCCATGGCTTTCGCCGCGATGGCGTGAAGAGCGCCGTCGTCAAATTCCAGCTTCACCTCATCCAGCGCAAGAAGCTTCTGGTACTGTTTCAGGATCGCGTTTTTGGGTTCGCGCAGGATCTGAACCAGCGCGTCCTCCGTCAGACCCTCCAGCGTGAAGATAATTGGCAGACGTCCGAGGAATTCGGGGATCATGCCGAAAGATCTCAGATCATCTACCGTCACCTTCTCCAGGAGATGCGGGTCATTATCGTATTTATCTTTCAAATCAGCGTAAAATCCGATAGACGCCTGCTTATTCAGACGCTCCTTGATAATATTCTCCAGATCCGGGAATGCGCCGCCGCAGATAAACAGAATATTCCTTGTATTTACTGTAACCAGGGGAACCATGGCGTTCTTGCTTCCGGCTCCGACGGGGACCTCCACTTCGCTTCCCTCCAGGAGCTTCAAAAGCCCCTGCTGGACCGCTTCGCCGCTTACATCCCTCTGATTGGTGTTTTTCTTCTTCGCGATCTTGTCAATTTCGTCAATAAAGATGATTCCGTGTTCCGCTTTTTCTATATCATTATCCGCGGCGGCCAGAAGTTTCGACACCACGCTTTCGATATCGTCGCCGATATATCCCGCCTCGGTCAGAGACGTTGCGTCCGCGATCGCCAGCGGAACATCCAGAAGCCTGGCAAGGGTCCTGACAAGATATGTCTTGCCGCATCCTGTGGGCCCTATCATCAGCATATTGGACTTCTCGATCTCAATCTCGTCCATGGTATCTGTGGCAACGCGCTTATAGTGATTGTATACTGCCACAGACATGACTTTCTTGGCGTATTCCTGGCCTATCACATATTCGTCCAGCGACGCCTTGATCTTATGGGGAGCCGGTATCTTCTTCAGATCCAGCGCAGGCTTTTTCTCCTCCGCCTTTTTCTTCTGTGGCGCCTTCCTGGGCTGTGCCATCTGGTTCTGAAGGCTTCCCAGATCGATCATGCTCACGCCGGGCATATTGAACAGATCGGAATAATTAAAGCCGCCCCTGCTGATCTGCTGGTTTACGCTGTCAAAACTCTTCTGCATACAGTCAGAACAGATATGTATATTATTGGGAAGATCGATCAGTTTCCCGGTCTGGCTCTCCGGCCTGCGGCAGAGAGTACAGAATCTCATCGGATCCTTTTTTTCTTCGTCATGGCCGTTGTCTTCTCCCCCGGTAATCTCGTCTTTATAATTATCTGTCATATATACTCCTTTCCATCGTGTGTTCCGCCGCTTTCCTATACGTTCCGGGTCCAGGCTGAACGCACAAACGCACAGACAGCCGGAATCCTGTCGGGAAACCGCCGTCTATGCGTTCATTATATCATACCCCGTAAATATCTTACATAAACTTTTTATAAAAAATAGGTCAGTTGCTGCTTTCCGGCTTTGTCCCCATGGTCACTTCAATGCTTTTCTCCACATACTGCCCGTTCTCGGCTCTGGAAACAACTATTTCCACAGTTTCTCCCGATCTGTAATACTGGAGTTTTTCCTGAAGGTCCTGACGGCTGCTGATATTCTGACCGTCAAGCTTCACGATGATATCCCTGGGCTGGATTCCCGCGTTGGCCGCGGCTTCTCCCTCTATCACATCTGAAACAAAAGCTCCTGCGGGCACATTGTACATCTGGGCTGCCTGGGAGGACAGGTCCAGAAACAGAACCCCGAGATAACCAGTCTGTGAGGAATCCAGTTTTTCTCTTGTCTGACGGTTCATAAGATTCTCCAGGATCGGCTGCGCGGTGGATATCGGAATGGCATATCCCATCCCCTCCACTGCATTGTCCGCATATTTCGCGGAATTGATACCGATCAGCTCACCGCTCATATTCAAAAGCGCGCCGCCGCTGTTCCCGGGATTGATCGCGGCGTCTGTCTGGATCAGCCCGGAACTGACGCCATCTTCCGTAGAAATGCTTCTGTTCAGGGCGCTGACCCACCCTGATGTAACCGACTGACCGTATCCCAGCGCGTTTCCGATCGCCACCACCTGTTCGCCTACTTGAAGGGAATCCGAGTTTCCGATCTGCGCGATCGTGATCCGGGAAAGGGTATCTTCGGGAATATCTCCTTTATTGACGGCAACCACCGCCAGATCATCGGCAACATCGACGCCTTTGATAACGGCAGTCACAGCATCCTCCACATTGATATCTCCCTCGTTGCCGTCGGTTCCCCCGTCGGCTTCAGAAGTATCGTCGCCGATAAAACATACGCTTAATGTGTCTGCATCCTGCACCACATGATTGTTCGTGGCGATCAGCAGCTCGTCGTCGTTCTCGCCTACGATGATACCGGAACCGCTTCCCTCGCTGAAATACTGGCGGGTTCCGTAACCGCCGAAACCATAAAGCCCGAAGAAATCCGGGATCTCCTGAATACTTACCGAAGTGATCGCAACCACGGACGGCATTGCCGCAGCCGCCACCGCCGCCACGGAGCCGCTCTGTCCGGATCCGCCCGCCGTATCGTCTGTATCCAGAGCCGCCTGCTGCATCACCTGCGGCTCTGTCGTCTGTACCTCTTCTTCCGTTCCCGGAAAAACACCCGACAAATTATCCACACACTGAAATACAATTCCCGCAACCAGTCCGAACACAGCCGCCAAGGCTATCGTTCCCGGAAGTTTATGGATAAAGCCGGTCTTTTTCCTGCGCTTTACAGGGCGTTCTCTCTCTGAAACAGCCGTACTCTGGTGAAACTGATAATGAGAATAGGGAGAGGGGGAAGTCTCCGCCCGCCTGTCCCCGTCTGTATCCTGATTATATGGAGCATCCTGATCCCAGAATTTATCATCATTCATATTATCTGCTCCTTTCCGTTATCAATCATCCTTTTATAAAAATCAGTGTATCAGGGAATTGTGTTCAAAATGTGATAACTGTTTTAAAAAAACATGTCTGCTGATTTTCTTTAAATCCGTCTATGAATCGGCGCCGTTTTTCCAGTAATCCTTATTCATGCTGCACCAGAGAACAACCCGCTTCGGCAGCCTGCGGTAATGTTTTCCGGCCAGATAGCCTGCATATTTGCATGCGCTTTGGAGCACAAACCAGGGAATCAGTCTCTTCTTCCCGCTCCTGCAGAGATAATGGAAGGTATCTTTTACCAGACGGATCCCTTCCCCCTCTGAAGACGCTGTCTGAAATATTTCCGGATACTGCGCCTGCGAAACTCCCAGGTCAAAATTTCTGTGGAACTGCTGCATACAGGAATAATTATGAGAATGGATCACCTTTGCGTCTGCCGCGTAGGCAATGCTGTATCCGTTCTGGATGAGCTTTCCCGCATAAATCATATCTTCGTTAAAAATGGTACGTTCGGTGAAACCGCCAAGTCTGTCATAAATCTCTTTTTTGTACGCCGCGCAGACGTTTGAGCAGAAAAAGGTTTTGATCCCATACACGGGCAGATCCGCGGCTGATTTTACCGAAGACTGTTCCGGATAATTAAACGATCTGGTATAACGCTCTACAAAACCGCAGGAGGCGTTGGGAAGCTGACGGGCGTAAGCCGCCGCCGTGCCCGGGACCTCCAGCGGAGCGGTAAGATTCTCTATCAGGTTCTCATCCGCCGGAAGCGCGTCCTGCGTCATAAACACCATAATATCCGCGCCGGAAAGCTTTGCCGCTTTTTTTCTTGTTCCCCCGTGGTCAAACTCCGCCTTTTTCAGATGGTGCACTTCCACAAAGGGAAATTCTTTCTCCCACCGGGAATCCCAGAACTTTTCCTCCGTATTCATGACCAGCACGCGCCTTACCGGCAGGCTCTGTTTCTCCAGTCTTTTCAGAAGATTCTGAAACCCGCTCCCGGGCCGGTACGCGGGAATGATCACATCAATTAGTTTTTTATCCACGACTGTTTCTCCTGTATAAATTAAGGAGGGAATTCCTTTAACAGAAATCCCCTCCTGCAAAATCTTTGTTCAGGCAGCTTCCACGGACTCGCTCACTGTGCCGGCTTCTCCGCCGCCTTCTGTGTATCCTCCGCCTAATCCGGAATCAGAATAATCTCCGCCGCCGCTTCCGGAATCCACATAGTCTCCCCCGCCGGTTCCGGGATCTTCATATCCGGTATCCCCGCCGGCTCCGGGATCTTCATAGCCGGTGTCTCCGCCGGTTCCGGGATCTTCATAGCCGGTGTCCCCGCCGGTTCCGGGATCTTCATAGCCGGTGTCCCCGCCGGTTTCGGGATCTTCATAACCAGTGTCCCCGCCGGTTCCGGGATCTTCATAACCGGTGTCCCCGCCGGTTCCGGGATCTTCATAACCGGTGTCCCCGCCGGAACCGGGATCTTCATAGCCGGTGTCCCCGCCGGTTCCAGGATCTTCATAACCGGTGTCTCCGCCGGTTCCGGGATCTTCATATCCGGTATCTCCCATACTGTCCGCAATCTGGTCTGTGGTATCTGTCCAGCCGCTTCCGTCGTTCTGGAAGAATATTGTTGTATTATCGTCAACATCTTCTGTCTGCGGAGTCTGTACAGTGTCAAGATTATCGGCGCCGCCGACGATCTCCAGAATCCTCTCACTGTTCGTCTTCACTGTAGAGGAGGGCGTATATGCCTCATCGCCGTACAGGAACTTGTGCAGTTCCGCCACATTAGTATCCAGATCCGTAGGCACAATCAGGCTTCCCCTACCGGAAATATTCGCGAACTTGTAGTTTGTCGGGAATCCTGTCGTCTCGTTGATGCTGTATCCGATCAGGGTAGGCAAAAGCTGCAGGATCTCTGTCTTGTTCACAGACGTGCTTACCATGGGGAACACTTCATCCATGATATCAAAGATTGTGCCCAGGCCTGCTTTCTTGGCCTCCTGCACGATCATCTGGATCACCTTTCTCTGACGCTCCGTACGTCCCATATCCAGACTCGCGGTATAACGGATACGGCAGTAGGATGTAACCTGCACGCCGTTCAGATGATATCTGTAGTCGATCTTCTCGATGTCTTCCGGCTCCGGCGGAAGCTCGATGGGAGTATAATCCAGGCCTGTATCTTCAGCGGTTTCCACACAGTAATTATTCATGTGGACGATCTCCGCGTAGGACATATCCATATCCAGTCCGCCGAGGCAGTCAACGATCGTAGCCAGAGCATTGAAATTCACCGTAGCGTAATCTGTGATATTCAGGTCAAGATTCGTATTCAGCATGGTGATCGCCTGCTCCGGACCGCCGTAGGCGTAAGCCGCGTTGGCCTTGGAGTAGGTGCCGTCTCCCAGATTCAGCAGTGTATCCCTGTATACAGATACCAGCTTCACTTCCTTGGTATCATTATTGACACTGGCAATGATCATGGTATCGCTGTTTTCGGTATTGAGCGCCGGATTCTTATCTCTGTGGTCAATGCCGAAAAGAGCGTAAGTGGTATATCCGGTCAGCTGGGAAGTCTCGGAATCAATGGCGTCCTGAACTTCCTGATTGACATGTATCTTGCTCTCGTCCACCGCAGGCTGGTTCACTTTATCCAGCTTGGAATTCAGCTGTCCGTATACATACAGACCTCCGATGAACAAGAGGAGAACAATAATCTCCACTGCAAACAGTATCTTTTTTTCCATGTTCTTTCCCCTTATCTTAATTAATATGCATTCTTATTGATGAAACCTTTGAAAAATGTCAAAAACAGAATCTTGATATCAAATCCTATCGTCCAGTTCTCGATATAATAAAGGTCGCAGTCAATGCGTTTCCTGATGGAAGTATCTCCCCGGTATCCGTTTACCTGCGCCCATCCGGTCAGTCCCGGGCGGACCTGATGCTTCACCATATATCTCGGGATCTCTTCCCGGAATTTCTCCACGAAAAACGGCCGTTCCGGTCTGGGACCGACAAGGCTCATATCCCCTTTCAGAATATTGAAAAGCTGAGGCAGCTCGTCAATGCTTGTCCTTCGCATAAATCTGCCGATCCCGGTCACCCTGGGATCGTTCTTTACTGTCCACGCCTTCTTCTCCTCCGCCTCCGGCTGAAGCTCCATGGACCGGAATTTGTACATCCAGAATGTCCGGTTATGCAGTCCCACCCGTTCCTGCCGGTAGATCAGCGGTCCGGGCGAAGTCGCCTTGATCAGGATACACATAAGGATCATTACCGGCGAAGAAACTATGATCGCCGCAATGGAACCCACGATATCCATCAGCCTCTTTACCATTGCGTTGAAAGTATTGCTCAGCGGAACATACCGGATGTTGATGACCGGGAGCCCCAGGATGTCCTCCGTATAGGGCCTGGTGGGAATGATCTTATTGTAGTCCGGGATAAATTTCGTATGGACTCCGGACTTCTCACACATGCCCACGATCTCCTCCAGCTGGTAATACTCGCTCAGACCCAGCGTGATGGCGATCTCGTCCAGCCTGTTGGCCGGAAGTATCACGGTAAGATTGGCGATCCTTCCGATCACCTTCACTCCTTTATATACAGTCCCCGACGGCACATTGTCATCCAGGATCCCCCTGATGATATAACCCCACTGGGGATTCGCCTGAACCCTGTCTATATATTCCTCTGCGGCACGGCTGTATCCTACCAGTATGACCTGCTTCTGATTCAGGCCCCGACGGCGCATATCCCGCAGAAACGCGAAGATCAGCATCCGGGCACCCCATTCCAGGACAATATTGACCCCGCAGAAAATATAGATCATCAGCCTGGAAAAATCGCTCTCCTCAAGCATGTAAAGAGCAAATATGATCAGCAGCATACCCAGAACGTTAGCCTTGATGACATTGGCCAGAACAAGGCGCCTGCCCTGCATATGCATGGGCTCATAAAGAGTAAAAGCCTGATACAGCAGAAGGTATCCCGGAATAATAAAAATCAGGGCGAACATATACTGCTGAAAACTGAGTGTGAATACCGCAGAATAGGCGAAAGGGCCTATGAAGCGGATCATCCAGGCAGCGATATAGGAGACAGCTATGACAATGATGTCAAACAGCATCTGGAGACGACTGAAATTCTTCTGATTGTCCTGAATCAATCTCTGCCACCTCAATCCATTTCATTGTGTTTATCTTATACTAGATAAAACTCAAAATCAATAATATCTTAACGTCATTTTATTAAATTTACATAAATATCTGTAAAACTGCCATTACCTGCCAAACCGGCGCAGGATATTTACCCACAGCTCCGCCTGGATGCAGGCGTAGTTTTTCAGATGTTTCCAGGAAAACGGGACTTTTTTCCCTTTGATGCTGATGGAGAACCCGTTCTTTATCCCTGCCAGATATTCCCTTCCCATACCTTTTGCGGTAAAGAAAACGATTTTTATGCCAAAACCGGCCGCCAGAAACGGCAGATTCAGAAGGATCTGCAGGAAAGGCATATTTTTATAAACAAGATAAACGTTATTCCTGGAAGAATATCTTGTCTTAAACTGATTGTAGCGGGAACCGCTGGTACCGCTTCCCACATGATACACCACCGCTTTGGGGGCATACCAGTTCTCATATCCGTAGATCCGCGCCCGGTATCCGATGTCCACATCCTCCAGATAGGCGAAGTGTTCTTCGTCAAAGAGCCCGATCTGATCCAGGATCTTTTTTCTGTAAATGGCAGCGCCGGCGCAGGCCGCGAAAATCTTCTCTTCTTTTTCGTAGGCATGGATATCGCGTCCCCTGCCTCTGGCAAAAGACCATCCCAGGGCGCAGTAATAATTGCCGGCGTCGTCCAGTTTGTCCCTGTCGTGATACTGGACCATCCTCGCTCCGCAGGAAAACGCTTTTTTATGTCTCTTTATCGCCGCGAGCATTTCCTCTACGAAGTTCTCCGTCACCTCTGTATCATTGTTAAGAAGGATGACATACGGGGCCCGGGAGGCCTTTATCCCTTCATTTACCGCCCTGCAGAAACCATAATTCTCAGGGAGTTCAAGAATGTGCACCCAGGGATAACTGGCCGCCGTGAAAGAACAGCTTCCGTCCGAGGAGCCGTTGTCAACCAGTATTACTTCAAAATCATCTGCGGTCTGGCCTTCCAGACTGTTAAGCACACTGTCCAGGAAAGCGATGCCGTTATAATTCGGTATGATCACCGATACTTCCATAATTCCCTCCTTACCCCTTGATCTCCATACCCGGAAGGGGACGAAGCGAATAGTTCCATTTTGTCAGTGAAAGATTTTTATTATAATAAGGATCTCCTTTTTTCAGGATATCGATCCATCTGGTCCGCATGTATTCGATCTCTTCCTGGAACCGCCGCACTTTCGCCTTATCGTCTTCAGCTCCCCGCGTTTTCGATTCCATATGATAAAGCTGTACATAGGGATCATACACGATCAGTTTCCCGTTCTGCCTTACCTTAAGACAGAGATCCACATCATTAAAGGCCACGGAAAGTTCCTCTGTAAAACCGCCTGCTTCCACGAAAGCGGATCTTTTCATCATCATACATGCGGCGGTGACTGCGCTCATGTCCTGAAGAAGAGACGCTTTGTGAAGATAACCGGTCCTGTTTGCAGGCATATCCACAAACATATGCCCCGCGATACCTCCGATCCCGATCACGCATCCGGCGTGCTGAATGGTATTGTCCGGATAGATCAGCTTCACGCCCACCGCGCCTGTATCCGGCCGCTGGCACACGCCCAGCATCTCCTTTATCCACCCGGGAGTGATCACCGTCACGTCATTGTTCAGGAACAACAGGTATTCGCCCTTCGCATGACGCACGCCGTAATTGTTGATAGCAGAATAATTAAATTCCTTTTTCCATCTGAGAAGACGGATACGGGGATCTTCTGACAGTTCTTTATAATAATGAAAAATCTCCTGAGACGTGCTGTTGTTCTCTATGATGAGTATCTCATAATTCGTATATTCCGTTTTTTCCCGGATAGATTCAATACACGCTTTCAGCGTTTCCTTTTCATCTTTGTTGGGGATGATAATGGAAACCAGCGGTTCTCCCTGCACCGGATAAGTCACCCGGTAAAATCCGTAATCCGGCGTATGGCTTACGGTTCCCGGCACTCCCGTCCGCTCCAGATGAGCCTCGATCGCCCTCTTTCCCGCCTCAAAGGCATACATCTTGCTGGCAGGATTATCCGCCGTGGATTCTTTATGGGTCCTCCAGTGATACAGGATCTCGGGAATATGTCCCACCTTCTCCGCCTTTTCCACGCAGCGGAAAATAAAATCATAATCCTGGGCTCCTTCGAATTCCGGCCGGAACCCTCCTGTCTTTTCAAGGACAGAACGTTTTACCACGAAAAAATGGCAGATATAATTATTGGAACGCAGAAGGTCGAGGTTAAAATCCGGCTTCAGATGAGGCTGAAAATGTTCGCCAAGGTCAGTGGTTACTTTATCCTCATCTGTATATACGGCCTCCAGGCTTCCGTCTTTGTCCAGCGCGACCGCAATCTCATAAAGAGCGTTGGGCGCCAGCAGATCGTCATGGTCCAGAATACCGATGAACTCTCCTTCCGCCATCTCCAGCGCCGCGTTGGTATTCCCGGCTATCCCTAGATTTTCTTCCAGGTTTTTCACACGGATCCTTTTATCTTTTCCCGTGTATTCCCGCAGGATTTTTTTCATTTCCGGATCTTCCGGACTTCCGTTGGCAATGCACAGTTCCCAGTTCCTGTATGTCTGCGCCAGAAGAGAATCCATCATCTGCACCAGAAAAGTACCCGGTGTACGGTATGCGGGAACCGCCACGCTGATCAGCGGTTCACAGGACAGTTTCTGACGTCTCTGTCTGTTCAGCTCCGCCTCATCCGGAACATAGGCCTCGTACCACGGTCCATAGGGGACCTCTTCCGGTTCAAAGCGCTCGTGAAGACGGATCCAGAATTCCCGCGGCCCGTAATGTTTCAGATAACGGAACCCTTTCTGAACAGTGTAAGGGTTCAGTTTCTTCACAATACGGCCCCACTGTATCCTTCCTCCCGTATTCTGTTTTTTGTTCATATTTTAATCCTCAGAGTTATTCCATTTTACATATTTTTAACTTTTAACCGGGTTTATTTTATCATTCCGCCCCCTGTTTTTCAAGGCTGTAAACATAATTCACGCAGAAATCACGCAGAAAAGGCGTGAATAAAGTGTTGAATTACGCCTGAAAATGGGATATGATTAATCCTGTAATATCAGAAACAGGAGAAATTATTTATGAAAATAAAAAAATTACTTGCCGGATTTCTGGCTGCGGGAATTTCACTGTCTCTTATGACTGTGTCTCCGGTGTCTGCCGCGGAAGAAACCGCCGCAGCAGCATCTTCCGGCATTACCACCAACAGTATTGCCGGCTGGCCCCAGGGACCTGAGATCACCTCCACTGCGGCCGTGATCATGGAGGACTCCACCAACACCGTCCTCTATGCCAAAAATGCAGATCAGCAGCTTTATCCCGGCGGAACAGTGAAAGTCATGACCACGCTTCTCGCTCTGGAGAACACCCAGCTTACCGATCAGGTCACGATGACCGCAACAGGAGTATCGGGAGTTACGGACGGCGGAGCGAATATTTCCGCACAGCTGGACGAGGTATTTACCATTGAACAGTGTTTGTACGCCATGATGCTTTCTTCCGCCAATGATATCGCCCTGCAGGTAGCAGAGCATATCGGGGGATCTGTTGAAGGCTTCGTAAAGATGATGAACGACAGGGCCGCACAGCTTGGCTGCACCGGTACTGTTTTTACCAACCCTACCGGACTTCCGGATGAGAACCAGCATACCACGGCACACGATATGGCTCTGATCATGAAAGCGGCTATCGACAACGACACCTTCCGCACTATTGCGGGAACTACTTCCTATACGATATCCGCCACGAATGTTTCCGGCGGCGAGCGTGTGCTCACCAATAATTTTTCCATGCTGAACAGCGCCAACGCCGCTTACTATCCCAACTGCATCGGAGGCCGCGAAGGCTACACGGAAGCCTCCGGAAGCACTCTGGTATGCGGCGCGGAGAAGAACGGCGCCACGCTGATCGCCGTAGTCCTTCAGGGAGCTTCCGGCACAACTGCGGCGGAAGCCGGTTCTCTGCTCAATTACGGTTTCGATAATTTCCAGATGCTTTCTCTGGGCGATACGGATTTCAATATGCTTTCCGGCGGAAATGTATTCGTACCTGTGGGAGCCACGGCAGACAGCCTGACTGCAGAGGATACCCCGGGCGAGGAAGGACAGCTGAACCGCCAGTATTACTTCGGCAGCGCCCCCGTAGGAACCGCGGTAGTAGCTGTCACGGAGGAACCGGACACCAGTATGGTTGACGCAAGCCAGCAGAATCTGGAAGCCGCGCGCAGTTTCTCGGAAGGAAAATCAGAGGTTCCTTATTATATCATCGGCGGCGCCGGGGCTCTGATCCTGATCCTGTTATTTGTGGGTATCATAAAAATCGCAAAATCCTAAAAACTTCTTGAAAACAATTCTTTTATGCTGTAAAATACATTTTGATATAGGGGAGTAGCCAGCACTGTTTTTGTGCGATTAGGTCAACATTCATGAGTGTAAGCTCTGGCTTAATCTATACCTGCAGCATAATCGGTATATGACAAGACCTGTGTTCCATTCATGGCAGAACACAGGTCTTTTTATTGCGGATGACCGGCAGAATTCCCCGTGCAAACAGAAGGAGGAACTTATATGGACTTTTTAATTTCAGGCATTACGTCTATCACGCCGCAGCAGATCGTAATGTATGTCATCGGCGCTGTCCTGATCTGGCTTGCCATCAATAAAGATCTGGAACCTGTGCTGCTGCTCCCGCTGGGATTCGGCGCGATCCTGGTAAACCTTCCCGAGTCAGGCGTTCTGAACCAGACTCTTGCCGGAATCGGCGAGACCAACGGTATCATTGAATGGCTGTTCGACGTGGGAATCGAAGCTTCCGAGGCGATGCCTCTGCTGCTTTTCATCGGAATCGGCGCCATGATCGATTTCGGCCCGCTGCTTTCCAACCCCAAGCTGTTCCTGTTCGGCGCCGCCGCGCAGTTCGGTATTTTTGCAGCTATCCTGGTTGCCGTACTCCTTGGCTTTGACCTCAAGGACGCCGCATCCATCGGTATCATCGGCGCGGCCGACGGCCCCACTTCCATTCTGGTATCGCAGGTGCTGGGATCCAATTACATCGGGCCCATTGCCGTGGTGGCCTACTCGTATATGGCCCTTGTACCCATCATCCAGCCGATCGTTATCCGTCTGCTCACCACCAAGAAAGAGCGCTGCATCCATATGGAATATAAGGCGGTCAATGTATCCAGAAAAGCGAAGATCATTTTCCCCATCGTGGTTACTTTCGTAGCCGGACTTGTAGCTCCGATGTCGGTTTCCCTGGTTGGATTCCTGATGTTCGGCAACCTGCTCCGCGAGTGCGGCGTGCTGAACAATCTTTCCGACACAGCGCAGAATGTTCTTTCCAACCTGGTTTCCCTGCTCCTGGGAATCACCATCGCTTTCAGTATGAAAGCCGACACTTTTGTTAATCCGCAGACTCTGCTGATCATGGTCATCGGTCTGGCAGCTTTTATCTTCGATACAGCGGCCGGCGTGCTTTTTGCAAAGCTTCTGAACCTGTTTACCAAGGAGAAAGTCAATCCGATGATCGGCGCCGCAGGAATCTCCGCGTTCCCCATGGCTGCCCGTGTTGTTCAGAGAATGGCTCTCAAGGAAGACCCCAGCAACGTTCTGATCATGCAGGCTACCGGTACCAATGTTTCCGGACAGATCGCGTCTGTTGTTGCCGGAGGCGTTATCTTAAGTGTAGTATCCAGTATTCTGTAATCGGTGTTTCATGAAGGATTACTCAGGAAAGGAGTATATATTATGAATACGGAACTTATTATGCAGGCCCTGGAAGTTATGTGGAAAGGGATGCTGAGTATTTTTACGGTTATTATTGTTCTTACGATCCTTGTGTATGTGCTGAATAAAATTCTCAAGGACTGAGAGTAAAATCGGCAAAGTTACCGCCGTCTAAACGAAATACCCCGCCGCAGACGCTGGCGGGGTATTTTCTTTGACGGCTTATATACTTATGCCGTATTTTGTATCTCAGCTAATACTGTCGCCTATACCCTGAACTATATCGGACGATAACTGGATCGTCGTCTCATGATACGTATCTGGCTTTGGACACTCCGTTTATATTTTGTAATGCGGAAAGAATCTCATCTCTGTCTCTGTGCGAATTGTTCCGTACGGAGATTATGGCTTCTTTACATTCATGTTTTTTATCCAGAAGCTGTACTTCTCCTGTTTTCATTCCCATTTTTTTCACCTCATCATAGAGATCCGCAAAACAGGACGGATCTTCCACGCGGACATAAACGCTGAACCAGCCGTCATAAAAGGTGATCCTGTCTTCCAGTTTCTTAAAATATCCTATAATGATATAAACCGCTACAGTCGCTATAACTCCGCACTCAAAAAACCCGATCCCCATGACAAGCCCGATGCAGGCAGAAGTCCACAGTCCCGCCGCAGTTGTCAGACCCCGAATTCTTAATTTCCCGGACACCATGATACTTCCCGCCCCCAGAAAACCAATCCCGCTCACCACCTGAGCGCCCAGGCGCGCCGGATCCCCTGTACCATATTTATAAAAGACATAGTCTCCTGTGATCATCACGATACAGGCTCCCAGACTTACAAGCATATAAGTACGCATACCTGCCGGCTGGTTGGCTTTTCCTCTTTCCAGACCGATCGCTCCACTGCATACCATTGACATGAGAATCCGCAAAGCCATGGATACAATACTCAATTCATTGATAGATTCTCCCAGAAGCTCAATACTCATGCTAACCTTCCTCTCCGAAAATAATATGACACACGGGCGCAAATGTGAAAACCGGCTGCCACTTTAAGCACAGCCGGTTCCAGAACCAATCATTTTCTTCTGTCTTTAAGATAATGAACCAGATGATACGTCCAGTCTGTCTGTATGATGTCAAATCCTTTATCCACCAGCCAGCCCCAGCCTTTTTCCGGATCATCTGTAAGGGAAATATCATCACTGTGTCCTGCTGTCAGTGGTACACGACTGGAATATACAAGAGAATTCACCCAGAGAAGTCTGTTTTTCTTATGCATCATTTCCAGGTACGAATCCTGTACAATAGAAGCGTCTTCCCTGTCAAACACCAGCTCCGCTCCCACATAATTAATATTCATATTCTCAATTTTCTCAGAAGCGGTATCTTCTTCCATAAAGAAAATCGGCATATATGCCACATCCGGCGCAAAGGTTTCCACCAGCTTCAGAGATTTGTCTGAGGTATCGCTTTTCAGGAGGATCTGATCTACCATATTATGTCGTCTGACCGCCCGCATCACATCTTCAGTAATATGAATGCAACGGTCGAGGTTCATAATACATTTACCTTTATAATGCTCCAGTATCTCATCAAAGGAGTTTACTCCCAGAAATGTTTCCTCCAGGTCGCAGTTGCACAGTCTCAGATTCCTGATCTCTTCTGACGTTTTGCTTTCAATCCTTATATGCCTGTCCAGATAACACGGTTCTGTTCCCGTATGAAAAACAAAGATCTCTCCATCCAGACTTTTAAACAGATCCATTTCCAGGATATCGGCCCCTTCTTTCAAAGCAAGGTCAAAAGCGGCAATAGTATTTGGCGGAATATTGCCGCCGGATGTTCCTCTGTGGGCAGCCACGAGAACACCTTTCTCTTTTCTTAACTGAGTTAAAGATTTCATGCTGTTTTCCCTCTCTTCTTAAATAATTTTTTGACAGTCTCCAACCCTCCGTAACGTCCAAGCCACAGTGCGATCGTAGAAATAATCATCAAAATCACTGTATATACGAAAGCCATAGCCTGGGCTTCTGTAGTAGCCGTTTCATCGGTAGCCATTTTTATGACAATACCCAGAGGCTGAAACAGCGGATGATATAAGAATACTGACAGATCGTATTCCGACAGAAGGCTATTAAAATTCAGCACAATAACAGAGATTACAACCGGCATGATTACCGGGAGAATCACTTTTCTCATGGTATAGAAAGGTTTCGCTCCCATAACCTGCGCTGCCTCTTCCATATTTCCGTCAAGACTTATAAATGCCGCTCTTGTCATCCGGTATGAAAAAGGTATCTTTATTACGATATAGGCCACCAAAAGAATGACTGGAGTGGCTACCAGAATCTTATTTGCAAGATTCAGGCGGGCTTCATCATAAGTCATCATCAGACCCAGTGCGATCATTGTAGACGGAAGAAGCCAGGGTATCAGTATGAACGGCTCATACAGTTTGTCCCATTTATGTTTCAGCTTTGTCACGATTCTGGCAACCGCAATACAGATCACCGCTACCACAAGTGCCGCCAGAAGAGAATACGCAATACTGACCAGATAAGGTTTGTAAGCTGACGAAGACTGGAAAAGTTTTGCGTAATTTTCCAGAGTAAAGGAATCCTTTCGGAGCTGTCCGGTCTTGATCGTCATTCCGTCTGTAAAGGAGAATACCAGAACATTGATGATCGGCAGCATATAAATGATAAACATCACATAAGCAACAATGTGAGCAATCACATTCAATACCGGATTCTGAATTTTCTGTTTCACCATTTTAGCCTTTGTTTTGGAAACTGAAATATAATTTCCTTTTTTCTCAATTTTCTGCATGATGAACAGAAGGATTGCCGTCGCCAGTCCCAGGATAATTGCCAGCAGAGCGGCTATGTCTCTGGAAGTCGTCATATTGCTGAATGTCCGGATCATAGGATTGATGGTCTGAAAATCAGGACCTCCGACAATGAGCGGTCCGGACATGGTACTTAACGCTGCAATAAATGTCAGAATCGTAATCGCAAAGATCGTAGGCATCATGGTAGGCAGAACAATCTTAAAGAGAATCGTACTCTGAGACGCCCCCATATTTTTCGCAGCTTCAATCGTGTGATAGTCCAAACCTCTGATTGCATTTGTCAGAAACATCATGTGATTGGATGTACCCGAGAAAGTCATGATAAACAGTACCGCTCCAAATCCTATAAACCACTGGGGATTCATATCCGGGAAGAACTGCATCAGTACTTTTGTCACAATTCCGGTTTCACCGTATACGAATTTGTAGCCGGTCACAAGCACCACGCCGCTGTAGATCAGTGTAGTCATAAATCCCATACTGAGTATCTTCGAGCCTTTAATATCAAAGTATTCTGTAAACAGCACGATCAGGATACCGGAAATATTTACAGTAATTATAGAAGCCACTGCCAGAATGAAACTGTTTTTCAAACTGCTTATAGCTCTTGCAGATCTTGTAATTTTTTCAACAGCTTCCAGAGAAAACTGACCGTCTTTGACAAACACCCGGAGAATCAGATTGATATTCGGAAATACCAGGAAAGAAAAAATGAACCATATCAGAACGATCTTCAGGATCAGCCCCGGTATATTTATCGTCCCGTCCTGTATTTTTGCTTTCAATTTCCCCATAATTCTTTCCTCCTTCAGAACTGCATGATATCACGAGGATCGATATACAAATCGACAGGATC
>DSLMC04103__coassemble_415_pt1 | contig 38432 bp, 35 predicted proteins | sample DSLMC04103__metabat2_low_PE_036 | metagenome-assembled genome bin DSLMC04103
CCAAAAAAGAATAAGTCTGTAAGCTGTTTTTCTTGCTTACAAACTTATTATACGAAGGAGTTTCTTCCACCGCGGTGATCTTCCTGTAAAAAATAATGGTGAGCACGGTGGTGGCGATCCAGCCGAAGGGCCATGCCATCCAGATTCCCGTACTTGCGAAAAACTGTGAAAGGATATTCGCCAGAATGATACGCAGGATCAGATCCGGAACCGTTGCGATGACAAAATACTTCATGGCGCCCGCGCCGCGGATGATACCGTCGGTAGTCAGTTTAATGGCGATCATAAAGTAGCAGGGACTGACGAAGCGGAGAAATCCCATCCCCGCCCGTATCGCCTCCCGGTTTTCACTTTCCAGAAAGAGCGCCATCATCTGGCGGCTGAAACCGAAATACAGAAGAACGAAAGGCACGGCGGCGATAAGCGCAAGACGCACGCCGGTACGGAACCCCAGAGGAATACGGTCACGCCGGCCGGCTCCTATATTCTGGGCAGTATAGCTGGAAAGACAGCTTCCCAGCGACATGAAGGAATTAATTGCAAAGGTGTTCAGCTTCACGCCGGCGGAATAACCGGCGATCACAGAGGAACCGAAGCGGTTCACAATATCCTGGACAAAAAGATTCCCCACGGAAAGAACGCTTTGCTGCATGATACTGGGTACCGCGATCGCCGCGATCTGGCCGAAAAGATTCCTGTCAAACAGGGAGGAATATTTCCCGGGGAGCTTCTTCAGCCTGCGCCAAAGAGTGACAAGGGCAAGAACCGCGGAAACGCCCTGCGCGAGGAAAGTGGCCCATGCCACGCCGGCTACATCCCAGTGAAAATGCGCCACAAAGATATAGTCCAGAACGATATTTCCCGCGGAAGAGCCGAGAAGGAAATACAGCGGCGTGCGGGAATCGCCAAGGGCCGTATATATGCCGGTACATACATTGTAAAATAACAGAAATGTCAGTCCGTAAATGTAGATATTCAGATACAGGACTCCGTCGTCAAAAATATTCTCCGGCGTGTGGATAAGCCGCATCATAAGCGGGCAGAAAAGCGCTCCGAAAATGGAAAGGACGGCGCTCAGTCCGGCGCAGGAAAGGAAGGCCGTGCTGATGGCTGTTTTCATCTCTCCGAAGTTTTTTGCCCCGAAGCACCGGGACACAACCACGGAAGTCCCCAGGTTACTGCCTACGGCAAACGCCATAAAGATTACGGTGATGGGGTAGGAAGCTCCCACGGCGGCAAGGGCGTGCTCGCCGGCAAACCGTCCGGCGATCATGCTGTCCGCAATGTTATAGAGCTGCTGAAAAATCACACTGATAAATAAGAGAAGGGCAAACCGCCACAGCGTTTTGTCCGGATGTTCTTTTGTAAGATCTGTAATCATATTGTTATTTCCTGAAATCAATCACTGTTTTTAAACTTATGTTCTCAGAACATTATGCCATTTCTGAATGCAAAAATCAATTTTCGCATATACTTTCAGAGACAGTATTGCCTTATTTCTCAGAAGGAGGTTTTCCCATGAAAAAGAAAACAAAAACGTTGCTTATATGCCTTGCGATTCCCCTTTCCGTGGGGGCTGTTTCAGGATGGCTTACCAGAAACAGTATGGATACCTTTAAGCTTCTGGATAAACCGCCTCTCGCTCCGCCCGGCTGGGTGTTTCCGGTGGCGTGGACGATCCTGTATGTGCTGATGGGAATCGCTTCTTATCTTGTATATACGGCAAAACGTTTGGAAAGCAGGCGGCAGGGCCTGACCATTTACGCCGCGCAGCTTGCAGTGAATTTTTTCTGGCCGTTGTTTTTCTTTCTGGGACAGTGGTATTTTTTCGCCTTTGTGTGGCTGGTCCTTCTGTGGTTTCTGGTGCTGGTGAATATCCGGTATTTCTATGCGGTCAGTGAAAATGCGGGCTATCTCCTGATACCGTATCTTGCGTGGATCACTTTCGCGGGATATCTGAATTTCTTTATTTCGATCATGAATCCTTGAGACCCCGGACGAGATAGTTTGGGCGGAATCCGGAAAATAAAGAAAAGAAAACTTGACTTTTAAATCTTACAGTTGTAAGATTTAAGAAATATATTTTCCGGAGGTGTATATGAGAAAAAGGAAACGAAAGAATCTCGTACCGATCCTGTTTTTCGCCGTTGCAGGGGCGGCGGTTCTGTCTCTGGGAATCCGTCTGGCTGGAGAGCTTGGAAAGGAAAAGCCGGAAGAGCTGCTTGTCAGATATATGGGCTATATCGAGTCCGGAGAATACGAAAAAATGTACGAGATGGTGGATGTGGATACACTGACAGGTCTGGACAGGGAGGGATTCATAGAGAGAAATTCCAGAATCTATGAGGGGATTGAGGTTCATGATTTAAAGATTTCAGATATCCAGGAAACAGACCGGAACGGAAAGACAGTGACAGTGGCTTATGACACATCCATGGATACTGTTGCCGGGGAAATTTCTTTTTCCAACGAAGTGGTTTTTGAAAATACAAAAGAAGGATATCTTCTGCTGTGGAAAGACGCTCTGATTTTTCCGGAACTGACAGCGACTGAGAAAGTCAGCGTCACTACTCAGAAAGCAGCCAGAGGGAAAATCCTCGACCGGAACGGAAAGACTCTGGCAGGACCGGGAACGGCGGTTTCGGTGGGGATCGTTCCGGGAAAGCTGCGGGAAGAAGAAAATCCGGGATCACTGAAGCGGATCGCGCAGCTTCTGGAGATGGATGAAGAAACCATACGGGACAAGCTTGCTGCTTCCTGGGTACGGGAGGACAGCTTCGTACCATTGACCACAATACCGGAGGTCCTGGATATGCAGGTTCTTCTGGGAGGACTCTCGGAAGAAATGCAAAAGGAGCAGGAGCGGCAGGAACAGCTTCTGGCGATTCCGGGAGTGATGCTCACAGACGTGGAGGTACGTTCCTATCCGCTGGGAGAGGCGGCTTCCCACCTGATCGGCTATGTGCAGAATGTGACGGCAGAGGATCTGGAAGAACATGAGGGAGAAGGCTACGATTCCTCCAGTGTGATTGGCAGAAGCGGAATGGAAGCTTTGTACGAAAAGGAACTGAAAGGCAGGAACGGCTGTGAGATCAGTATTGTGGATCAGAATGGTAATAAACGGGCCGTCCTTGCCAGTATCCCAAAACAGGACGGACAGAATATCCAGCTTACCATTGACAGTGAGCTGCAGACCTCTCTGTACAGAAAATTTGCGGAGGATCCGGGATGCTCCGTTGCTGTGCAGCCTTATACAGGGGAGGTACTGGCTCTGGTAAGCACCCCGTCTTATGACAATAATGATTTCATTATGGGAATGTCTGATGAGCAGTGGACTTCTTTAAATGAGGACGAAAAGATGCCCCTTTATAACCGGTTCCGTCAGATCTGGTGCCCGGGTTCCTCTCTGAAGCCTGTTGTGGCGGGAATCGGCCTGAAAACAGGAGCCATTGATCCGGATGAGGATTCTGGCAGCGAAGGACTGTCCTGGCAGAAGGATTCATCCTGGGGTTCCTATTATGTTACCACTCTTCATGATTATTCCCCGGTGAATCTGACGAATGCGCTGATCTATTCCGATAATATCTATTTTGCGAAAGCCGCTCTGAAGATTGGGGCGGATGCTTTTGTAAGCTCTCTGGAATCGCTTGGTTTCGGCCAGGAGCTGCCTTTTGAGATCACTATGACGAAATCACAGTATTCCAATACGGATAAGATCGAAACAGAAATACAGCTTGCGGACAGCGGATACGGTCAGGGGCAGATTCTTGTGAACCCTCTCCATCTTGCCAGTATGTATACGGCCTTTCTTAACGGAGGAGACATGCTGAAGCCGAAGCTGCGCTATGAAGAGGACTCCGTGTCAGAAATCTGGATTCCCCAGGCGTTTTCCGAAGAGATTGTAGATCAGGTTATGGAAGGGCTGTACGGCGTTGTGAACAATTCCGGAGGCACCGGATACGGAGCGCACCGGGAGGACATGACCCTGGCCGGAAAAACAGGAACTGCGGAGCTGAAAGCATCTCAGGAAGATACTTCCGGGACGGAGATCGGATGGTTTTCCGTTTTCACAACAGACAGGAATGCCGCTAGCCCCATTCTTCTGGTAAGTATGGTGGAGGATGTGAAAAACCTGGGCGGAAGCGGCTATGTAGTTGAGAAAGACGCCCAGGTGCTGGACGAGTATTTCACTGCTGAATAAGATAAGGAGGAGATCAGGTTGAAAAAACTGCCGCAGATATCAGAAGCGGAATATGAGGTGATGAAGGCCGTGTGGAGATATGCGCCGGTCACGACAAATGAAGTTACAGACAGAATGTTGCAGATCATGGACTGGAGTCCGAAAACGGTTCAGACACTTTTGAAGAGACTTGTGACAAAAGGAGTGCTTACATATGAAAAGAAAGGCAGGATGTTTGTATACAGTCCTGTTTTTCCGGAGGAAGCATATCGCAGGCAGAAGAATACAAGCTTCCTCAGACGTTATTATAACGGGAATCTGTCCGCCATGTTTTCCTCCTTCCTGGAAAACGAAGAGATTTCGGAAAAAGAGATAGATTCCCTGAGAGATATCCTTGACAAACGTTTTCAGAAAGAGGAAAAGGAGAAATAAGGTGCAGAATTTTGGTATCCACTTTTTGCTCAGCAATTTTATTCTTGCCGGGCTGACGGTTTTTATACTGGCGGTAAGGAGGCTCCTGCGCGGCCGCGTTTCCCCGCAGATACAGTACCGTCTCTGGTTTCTTTGGCTGGCGTTTCTTTTTGTGCCTTTTCTTCCGGTGGATCTGTCGGGGCTTTCTCTTCCGGAGCTGATCTGTGACAGTGTAAGCCAGGTTGGAGAAGGGACGGCGGCACTGACGGAAAAGGCGTCCGGCGCTTTTTCCGTTCCCGGAGATTTTGCAGTTTCTATCTCCTCAGGAACCTCCGGCAGTTTAAACAGGATCCTGCTTTCGGCATGGGCGGCCGGAGCTGCCGCGGCCTGCGGATTTCTGATTTTTTCATGGATCAGGTTCCGCCGTATCCGGCGGTCCGCCCGGAAAGTGGAAAACCCTTCCGTCCAGAAGATTTTTGATTCCTGCAAACAGGAAATGAATCTTCAAAGACAGGTGGAACTGTACAGTACAGAAGCGCTGAAATCTCCGGCGGCGGCAGGGATTTTCAGACCATCTGTATATCTGCCTGTTTCTGTGCTTTCGGATTTTCGGAAGGATTCTCTGCGGTACGTCCTTCTCCATGAACTGCAGCATTTCAGGCAGCATGACAGTGTGGTAAATCTTCTGGCCGAGTTTGGGAGGATTCTTTACTGGTTTAACCCGGCCGTATGGTACGGGATGAAAAAAATGCGGCTGGACCGGGAGATCGCCTGTGATTCCGCTGTCCTGGAAATACTGAAAGACTGTGAATACTCCGGCTATGGGCATACTCTTCTTGACCTGGCGGAAAAAGTTTCTTTTCCTTTTTCTTTCGGACTCGGGGGCAGCAGCAGCCAGATACGTCTGCGTATTCTGAATATCGCAGGCTACCGCCGGGACAACAGAAGGAGAAAGCGCCGGGGGATCCTGGCTTATCTGCTGTCGACCGCGCTTTTTTTGAGCTGTGCTCCGTTGCTGACCATTTGGGGCTCGGAAGATGTCTATGCCTTTGACGCAGGGGATAAAAAGGTGGTCAGTCTGGACCTTTCAGAAGAGTTTCAGGATTATGAGGGAAGTTTTGTCCTCTATGACAGCGTCGGAAAAACCTGGAAGATATATGGTCTGGCCAGGGCGCAGAAGCGTGTGGCGCCTGATTCTACATATAAGATATATGCCGCCCTTCACGGTCTGGAAGAAGGAGTGATTTCTCCGGAAGAATCTGAAATGGAGTGGGACGGCAGAAGCTGTCCTTTTGATGAATGGGAGCAGGATCAGGATCTTGCGTCCGCCATGAAGAATTCCGTAAACTGGTATTTCCAGAGAATAGACGCAGGTCTGGGAGCCGGATCAGTGAGAAAATTTTTGAAAAAAATCCATTATGGGAACGGAGCAGTTGGAAGGGATCTGGCCCTTTACTGGACTGATCAGACTTTAAAAATTTCGCCTGTCGAGCAGGTGGAGCTTTTCCGGAAGCTTTATGAGCATATGCTTCCGTTTTCAGATGAAAACATGGACGCGGTTATAGATGCTCTGTATCTTGGAGAGTCAGATACGGGAACTTTGTACGGAAAGACGGGAACAGGACAGGTGGATCATAAAAATGTAAACGGCTGGTTTACAGGCTGTCTGGAAACGTCCGGGAATGTTTATTATTTTGCCGTGAATATCCAATCCGATGAGGGCGCCAGTGGAAGCCGGGCGGCAGAGATCACCAGAAAGATTCTGGAGGAAAGGCCGGAAATTTTCTTGTAGTCATAATTTATGAATCCTGGAAGGCGGTCGCTTCTTCCTATTTTGATTCTCCAGTAAAGGAGTTTTTGCAGACGATTGCCAGGTGGCCGGTACTCAGATTCATCCGGATGGTAAGAAAGCGAAAGAAATCAGGAAAGGAATTTGTCGGTTTAATAGAACATATCTTGAAAAACAGATTGACAGAAAATGAATACAGGAAAAAATAATAAGCACATCATATTCGTAGAAGCTGATAAAAGCTGACAGGAATATGGTGTGCTTTTTGGATATTACATCCGTCATAGAAACCGTTAACCATCCCCTTATTATAAGCATTCGATTAAGCAGGTAGGGATCCGCTCCCGCGTAACCAACTAAACTGAATGGTAATAAGTGTGGATGGAACAATTACTAAAACAGTTAGAGGAGGTTCAAGATGATAAGTGTAGGAGTTGATGTGTCCAAGGGGAAAAGCACAGTCTGCATACTTAAGCCGTATGGGGAAATCGTGTGTTGCCCTTTTGAGGTACTGCATATGGAAAAAGAGTTAGATGCTCTCGATGCTCTCCTGAATAAACTGGATGGAGAGATAAGGATCGTAATGGAAGCTACCGGCATTTACCATTTGCCTGTATTGACATTTCTTCATGAAAAGGGGTATTTCGTATCTGTTATCAATCCGTATGCAATGAAGAAATATGCAAAGGACAACAGTATTAGAGGGGCGAAGACAGACAAGTTCGATTCAATAATGATTGCAAACTACGGAATTGAAAAATGGTTCAAGTTAAAAAGATATGCCGGTGACGAAGAAATCTATGCAGAGCTAAAACTACTTGGCCGCAGATATCGACACTATATGGAGCTTCATGTGAAAGCTTTACAGGAGTTGACACATATCCTGGATTATGTGATGCCGGGCATCAAGAAGATGTTTAATAGTTGGAATGAAGCGAATGGCAAGGACAAACTCAGTGATTTTGTGGAATGATTTTGGCACTTTGATCTAATCACATCCATGAGCCTTGAAGAATTCACAGAGAAGTATCTTGCTTGGGCAAAAGAAAAGAAATACCACCGAAGCAAATCCAAGGCTGCACAGTGCAAAGGCACTTATAGCATGGGCTGGCATTGATCCGCCTCCGTATGAATCAGGAAAGTTTGTTGGATCAAAACGCAAGATAACAAAACGAGGTTCATCAACGCTTAGAAAAGTAGGATATGAGGTGATGAGAGTCCTTAAGAGTCATCCTGCTCCGAAAGATGATGCTGTTTATAACTATATTTTGAAAAAGGAAAGTGAAGGTAAAAGTAAGAAACATGCAAAAATTGCTGGTTTAAACAAATTTCTGCGGATTTATTATGCAAGAGTAATCGAAGTTTATCAATAGAACATAACGACAACAAGTCTGGGTAACCACTGCGGAATCCCATACGAAAGTGTACAGCTGCTGTAAGGCAGTGATCCAGCAAACCCATATCAATCTGACGGAGGTTGAGGCTGTGGCGGCCACCCGGCAGGCAGAAGGAAATAACGCCTACTGGTACTGCGAGGACTGCGGCAGGTATTTCGCGCACGCGGACGCTTCGGAAGAGATATCACAGGATTTTGTTCCGGTGATTTTCTGCAGAGAGTATAATTGCAAAAAGCAATTGTTTTGTGTGTGGCATATAATAAATTTCTAATAAAACAATATAGGAGCAATTATGGAACAGGTTATGAGTTATGTGAAACCGGAACTTCTTGCGGTGACCGTGGTGCTGTATTTCTGTGGGATAGGACTGAAACGTATTCAGATAGTCAAAGACAAGTATATTCCAGTAATTCTCGGAGGCGCCGGAATACTTCTCTGTGCGGTCTGGGTGCTGGCAATATCCCCGTTAAGCAATATACAGGAAATTGCGATGGCGGTATTCACTTCTATTGTGCAGGGCGTCCTGGTTGCCGGTTTAAGCACCTATGTGAATCAGATGATCAAACAGGCAAATAAGGACGAATAGAACTGCGGTTCGTAAAATCTTCACATCGAATTAATTACTCTGAATTTATGAAAGGGCAAGTCGGGAGACTGGCTTGCCCTTATAACCGATGCTACTAAAAGAGGAAGAAAGACCTGATCGATGTACGGAGATATCCCCACGCGGAACGTTTCCGTACAGACCTCAAGCTGGTGTTCGGAGCAGTTATTTTTACATACCCCCTTGACGAACTGCCGGATATTCTATAAAATACTCTTTGGAATTATATAAGCTCAAGATAGGTTGAGCGTTTCTACCAACTGCCGTAACAGTTGACTATGATCCCATGATCGTATGAACTGCTGCGGCAGTTTTTATGTGAAAAATCAAAATAAGTTTTTGTATGTGAGAATCAGCAGGGAGGTTTTTTATGAAGTATGATGTGATTATCATCGGCGCGGGTCCGGGAGGGATTTTCGCGGCATATGAGCTGATGAAGGAGAAACCGGAGTATAAAGTGGCGGTATTCGAGGAGGGCTATCCTCTGGAAAAAAGAAAATGCCCCATTGACGGCGATAAGGTGAAGACCTGCATCAACTGCAGACGCTGCTCCATCATGTGCGGTTTCGGCGGCGCGGGAGCTTTTTCTGATGGAAAATACAATATTACCAATGACTTCGGGGGCACGCTCTACGAGCATATCGGAAAACAAAAAGCCATTGATCTTATGGAATACGTGGACGAGATCAATATGAAATACGGCGGCGCGGGAACGAAGCTGTATTCCACGGCAGGCACGAAGTTCAAGAAGCTCTGTCTCCAGAATAAGCTGAATCTTCTCAACGCGTCTGTCCGCCATCTTGGTACGGACATCAACTATGTGGTGCTGAAGAATCTTTACGACCATATGAAAGATCATATTGATTTTTACTTCGACACGCCGGTGAGAAAACTGGAAAAGACAGAAACGGGATATCGTGTGGTATGCGATCTGGCGTCCTGGGAATGTGATAAATGTATTGTTTCTGTGGGAAGAAGCGGAAGCAAATGGATGGAAAATGTGTGCAGGGATATGGATATTCCGACCAAATCCAACAGAGTGGATATCGGCGTCCGCGTGGAGCTTCCGGCAGTGATCTTTTCGCATCTTACAGACGAACTGTACGAGAGCAAGATTGTGTACCGCACGGAGAAATTTGAGGATAACGTGCGTACCTTCTGCATGAATCCCAATGGAATCGTTGTAAATGAAAACACCAACGGGATTATTACTGTAAACGGCCACAGTTACGAGGGAGACGAACGTAAGACAGAGAATACCAACTTTGCCCTTCTGGTGTCCAAGCATTTTTCCGAGCCTTTCAAAGACAGCAACGGGTACGGCGAGAGTATTGCCAGACTGTCCAATATGCTGGGCGGCGGCGTGATCGTTCAGAGGTTCGGCGATCTGGTAAGAGGCCGGAGAAGTACGGTGAAGAGGGTTGAAGAAGGGCTGGTGCGCCCAACTCTTATGGCGACGCCCGGTGATCTCAGTCTGGTACTGCCCAAGAGAATCCTGGACGGTATTATCGAGATGATCTATGCCCTGGACAAAGTGGCTCCGGGAACAGCCAATGACGATACTCTTCTGTACGGCGTGGAAGTGAAGTTCTACAACATGGAGGTGGAGATTGACGAGAACCTGGAAAGCTGCTACAAAGGTCTTTACATCATTGGAGACGGCAGCGGCGTGACGCATTCTCTTTCCCATGCGTCAGCCAGCGGAATCTATGTGGCGAGACATATCGCTGAAACGGAGGCTCGCTGAAATGGAGCTCGCTGAAACGGAGCGCCAGAAACGGAGTGGTGATAAAAGATAGATAATATATTATCTAATACTTGATAAAAAATATAATTTGAGATAAAATATTATCCATGAATGAGTTTGCGTTTTATAAGAAAACCCCAAGGGAAATTGATAAACTGATCGCGGACAGGATCCGTGCTGTTCGAAAGCGGAGAAAAATTTCACAGAAAAAATTAAGTGAAAAATCAGGAGTAAGCTTAGGGTCTGTGAAACGCTTTGAGAGCAGCGGGGATATCTCCCTGATTTCTCTGACTAAAATTGCGTTTGCACTGGAACTGGAAAACGAGCTGGAAAGACTCTTCGAGAATGTTCCTTTCCTTTCTATTGAGGAGATACTGAATGAAGGAAAATAAAAAAGTAAATGTAATGTATCATGGCAGAAAAGTCGGGACAATAGCCCTTCATCAGGGACGTTTCGGGGCTTTTGCCTATGATCGGGAATGGTTGTCAGACGGTTTTTCCATAAGCCCTTTTTCGCTGCCGCTGGAATCCAGAGTATTTATTCCTAAAATTGATCCGTTCGATGGAATTTTTGGCGTTTTTGCCGACAGCCTGCCGGATGGATGGGGCAGAGTTCTGGTAGACCGCCTCATGTTGCAAAACCATATGGATCCATACGAGATGGGAAATCTGGACAGGCTGGCAATAGTCGGGAATTCTGGAATGGGAGCTCTTTGTTACGAACCGGATTATCATTTCCCAACAGAAGAAACCCTGTTGGATCTGGACAGGATTGCCCTGGACTGCCGTAAAATCTTAAACAGTGAATCTGCAGATAATCTGGATGAACTGTTCAGACTGGGGGGATCTTCCGGCGGCGCCAGACCCAAAATTATGACACAGATCAACGGAGAGGAGTGGATCATAAAATTTCCATCCTCATATGACGGCGCGAATGCAGGAAAACAGGAATATGAATATTCTCTCTGCGCCAGAGAGTGCGGAATTGACATGACAGAAACAAGGCTTTTTCCGTCTTCCATCTGTGACGGTTATTTTGGCACAAGACGTTTTGACCGCAGAAAAAATAAAAACGGAGTATTTGAGAAGATTCATATGATTTCTGTGGCGGCAGTCCTCGAAACATCTCACCGGATTCCCAATCTGGACTATGATATACTGATGAAACTGACTCTGGAACTGACGAAAGATTTTTCAGAAATAGAAAAATTATACAGATTGATGTGTTTTAATGTATTTGCACATAACAGAGACGATCATTCAAAAAATTTCACTTATCTTTATGAAGAAAAAGAAAACAGGTGGATATTGTCTCCGGCATATGATATGACATACAGTCATTCTATCGGAGGAGAACATGCCACAACCGTACACGGCAACGGAAAGAATCCGAAAATCTCTGATATGCTGGCTGTTGCTGAAAACATTGGCATGGATAAGAAAAAAGCGGAATGTATTGCAGAACAGGTACGGGAATGCGTGGAGCACCGTCTGGGAAAATATCTCCGGCAGAATAAATAATGAAATAAACAATTTTGTCTTGACCTGAACCTGACTTCAGGTCGTATATTATATTTACAGACAGACCCGCCGGGGAAAGCGGTTCTGTAAATAATATTATGAGACGGAGGGAAACAGAATGATTTACAGAGATTTTCAGGACATAAAACTTTCCGCTCTGGGTATGGGAGCCATGCGTCTGCCGGTTGTGGACGGGGACGACTCCCGGATCGATGAGAAGAAAGCAGAGGAAATGGTCGCTTACGCCATGGCGAACGGCGTGAACTATTATGATACCGCATGGGGATATCATGGAGGCAATTCAGAACTGGTGATGGGAAAAGCGTTGAAGAATTATCCCAGAGAAAGTTTTTATCTCGCTTCCAAATTCCCGGGATACGATCTTGCCAATATGGACAAGGTAGAAGAGATTTTCGAAAAACAGCTGGAGAAATGCCAGGTGGAATATTTTGATTTTTATCTTTTCCATAATGTGTGCGAGATGAATATCGACGCCTACCTGGATCCGAAATACGGGATCTTTGAGTATCTCATGAAGCAGAAAGAGAACGGACGCATCCGTCATCTTGGATTTTCCGCTCATGGCAAAATGGACGTGCTGAAGCGTTTTCTGGACGCGTACGGCGAACACATGGAATTCTGCCAGCTTCAGCTGAACTATCTTGACTGGACGTTCCAGAACGCCAAGGAGAAAGTGGAACTGATGAGAGAACATAACATTCCGGTATGGGTAATGGAGCCTGTGCGCGGTGGAAAGCTTGCTTCTCTTGATCCGGAGAACGAAAGTAAATTAAAGGCGCTCCGTCCGGAAGAGAGTATTGCCGCGTGGGCGTTCCGTTTCCTTCAGTCTGTTCCGGAAGTGAAGGTGGTTCTTTCCGGCATGTCCAATATGGAACAGATGCAGGAAAATATCCGTACATATGGGGAAGATAAACCTCTCAATAAAAAAGAGATGGATACCCTTATGGGAATCGCAGAGGATATGGTAAAGAAAAACGTGGTTCCGTGTACCGCCTGCCATTACTGTGTGGATCACTGTACTCAGGGGCTGGATATCCCCAGACTTCTGGAACTTTATAATGAGCACGCGTTCACAGGAGGAGGCTTCATCGCGCCCATGGCTCTGTCGGCGATCCCGGAGGACAAACATCCGGACGCATGTATCGGCTGCAGAAGCTGCGAGGCAGTCTGTCCCCAGCAGATAAAGATCTCGGAGGTAATGGCGGACTTTGTTGCCAGACTGAAATAATCGTCAATATCTGTATCAATTTTCTCAATATAAGTATAGAAACAGGGCTTCTTTTGTATTATGATACCGTCGTTCAGAAATGATTTCTGCGGTATTCAGACGGAGAAAGCCCTGTTTTTGTGCGAAAAGCCGCCGCGAAACGGCTTGCGCTGCTGAAACCGGTCATGGAGGCGATATCTGAGACAGTGAGATCTGTGGTGTTCAGAAGGTGCGTGCCTCTGGAAATCCGGTAGTCGTTCAGATAGCCGGAGATCGTGCGTCCGGTCATCTGACGGAAGAAGCGGCAGCAGTTTTCCCGGCTCATGGGGATACGTGCGGACAACTCTGTCAGAGACAGGGGGCTGCTGTAATGTGTGTGGAGATGATCCAGCAGCAGCTGAAGACGCCGGAGATTCTCCGAGGAAACCGGCTTTTTTTTCATCAGTTCATTCCGATGGTCATGGATCACTCCGGCAAAAGCCGTACAGAGGAGACCGTGGACCTGCAGCTGATAGGCAAAAGGTCTGTCGCTGCACAGGCTGTCGATCCTGTGAAAGATTTCCAGAAGGCCGGAGTCTTTTCTGTCATGCGGATCAAGGGGAAGGGCGGACAGCTCCGGCGCTTCCAGATAAGGCCGGACGATCTCAAGATCCAGAAGACTTCCCGGCGTGCCGTAAAGAAAAGACGGATGGACGATCATGGAGATGAAACGCGCGTTGCCGCCGGCAGGCGTCATCATATGGGGCGTATCTGCGTTGATGATCAGTCCGTACCCGGTATCCAGACGGAAAGATTTCCCTCCCGCGAGGTAGAGCACCTTCCCTTCGGTAACGATGGAGATCTCCAGCTCGCTGTGCCAGTGACAGCGGATATAGTTGTCCTGGAAGTCGCTGATATCGTCGTGATTGATCTGCAAAGGAAAATCAGGCGTCCCGTGTACGCATAGTTCTCTGAGATTTTCGTCGGTCTCAATGATCTGTTTCATGGCAGGAATCCTTTCGATTTATTCTGATATGCCGCGCCGGGCGTATATGCAGGCGCTTCCTTAGAATATGATAAAGGAGGTTTCAGGGGCTGCGCGGGATCCGTGATCCCGCAGTTTCCAGTACATTATGACACAGGATCTTACAAAAGGAAAGCCTTTTCAGGTGCTGCTTCGTTTTTCGCTTCCGGTGATCGGGGGAAATCTGTTCCAGCTCTTTTATACGCTGGCAGATTCCGTGATCGTCGGAAAAACGCTGGGAGCGGACGCCCTTGCCGCGGTGGGGGCCACCAGCATCATCATCTATCTTGTACTCTGCTTTATCCAGGGTATCACAGGAGGATTCGGGATCTGTCTGGGACAGCGGTGCGGCGCCGGAGATGAGGCCGGCATGCGCAGGAGTATCGCCGCCTCGCTGGTGTGGGGCGTTGTGTTTACCGTTGTCCTCACCGGCGTCTGCTGCGGCCTGGCCCATCCGATCCTGCACTGGATGCAGACCCCGGAAGAGATTTACGGGATGGCTTATGATTATATGTTTGCCATTCTTGCCGGAACCGGCGCGACGATATTTTATAATATGATATCCAATATCCTCCGCGCGCTGGGAGACAGCAGGACGCCCCTGTATTTTCTGGTGTTCTCCTCGCTTCTGAATATTGTGCTGGATCTTGTTTTTATCCTGGCGTTCCACATGGGCGTGGGCGGCGCTGCGTGGGCGACGGTTCTTTCCCAGCTCATTTCTGCAGTGCTGTGTACGGTATCCGGAGCCCGGAAATATCCGGTCCTTCATCTGAAAAAGGATGATTTTTCCGGTATGAGGAGAGAATCTTCCATTCATCTCCGGATCGGATTTCCCATGGGTTTCCAGATGTCCGTGATGTGTATCGGTCAGCTGGCCATGCAGGCGGCGGTGAACGCCATCGGACCGGACGCCATAGCCGGATATACGGCGGCTACCAAGGTGGACCAGCTTTCCGTACTGATCAATAATGCCTTCGGAGTCGCCATTGCCGGATACGTGGCCCAGAATTACGGCGCGGGCAGATGGGACAGGATCAGAAGCGGCGTGAAGGCTTCCCTGATTCAGACGGAGGTGGTGAACATCCTGCTGGGGATTCTCATTATCGGAGGGCGCAGCCTGGTGGTACCCATGTTTATCGATACGCCCACGGACAGCATCATCCACTATGCCAACGGATATCTCCTTGCGGTAGCCCCTTTCTATCTTCTGATGGGACTGCTCCTTGTGATCCGTTCTTCTGTGCAGAGCATGGGAAACGGCGGCGCGCCCTTTGCCGCCTGTATCACGGAACTGATCCTGAGAATAGCGGCGACTTTCGGTCTGTCCGCTCTGATGGGATATACAGGGATCTGCCTGGCAAGTCCTCTTGCATGGCTGGGTGCGGATATCCTGCTGGTCATTGTGTACGCTTCCATGATGAAGAAACGAAAAACCATATAAAAGTAATCTGCCCGGACAGAGAGTCATCAGTTTCTCTGATCCGGGCAGACGATTTTTACGATCTGTTCAATAACATGATGAAGAAGCTGAGCGGCTTCCGTGTCCGCCGCTTTGTAGTAGACTTCTTTTCCGCTTCGCCGGCTGACGATCAGCCCGGCTGCCTTCAGCTGCCGTAAATGGTGGGATACGGCGGGGCTGCTCATATCCACCAGGGAGGAAATATTGATCACACATTCCTCGCAGTGGCACAGAAGCCAGAAAATCCGCAGACGGCTTCCGTCGCCGAGCTGTTTAAAAATATCGGCCGCGATCTGAAAGTCTTCCAGTCCGGGCATTTTCTCAAGGGAATGTTCGATGTCCTGTCCATGATCGTGAGGCAGAGCCGCTTTCGACATATGGATTCCTCCTTTGCAGATTTTTTCTGTTATTCTGATGATAGCATCCTGAAAAAAACATGTCAAATCAAAAATTTTCCTCAAAAACCTATTGACGTTTTTCCGTGAAAGGAGTATATTACAACTAAAGATTAAATAAATGCTTAATTGATAAATTGTATAAAAGAAAGGAAAAGGGAAAAATGAAAAAAACTTACAAGATCGATGTGGACTGCGCGAACTGCGCAAACAAAATGGAGGAAGCCGCAAAGAAAACAGAAGGCGTGAAAGATGCTTCCGTGAATTTCATGATGCTGAAGATGCAGGTGGAGTTTGAAGACGGGCAGAACCCCAAAGAAGTAATGCAGCAGGTTCTGAAGAACTGCAAAAAAGTCGAGGATGACTGTGAGATTTATCTCTGACAGAATGGAGCGCCAAAATGAATAAGAAACAGAAAAAAATGCTGGTTCGTATCCTTATAGCTGCAGTTTTACTGGGAGTATTCAATTTTATTCCGGTAGAAGGATGGATCCGGTTCGGACTTTATCTGATTCCCTATCTGGTGATCGGATATGATATTTTGCTGAAAGCGCTGAAGGGGATCCGGAACCGTCAGGTTTTTGACGAGTGCTTTCTGATGGCGGTGGCGACAGTGGGAGCCATTGCCCTTGCCTTATATGAGAAAAGCGGAGACTATACCGAGGCGGTTGCCGTTATGCTGTTTTACCAGATCGGCGAGCTGTTCCAGAGTTATGCGGTTGGCAAAAGCCGCCGCAATATCAGTGAACTGATGGATATCCGCCCGGATTACGCCAATGTGGAAGTAAACGGAACCCTGGAGCAGCTGGATCCTGACGAGGTGGAGATCGGAACAGTGATCATCGTTCAGCCCGGGGAGAAAGTTCCCATTGACGGAGTGATCGTGGAAGGTTCCTCCTCTCTGAATACCAGCGCGCTTACCGGCGAAAGTATTCCAAGAGACGCAAAAGCAGGGGATGAGATCATCAGCGGATGCATCAATATGACAGGCGTGCTGAAGATCCGTACCACAAAAGAGTTTGGAGAATCCACTGTCTCAAAGATCCTGGATCTGGTGGAAAACGCCACCTCACGGAAATCAAAGTCGGAAGAATTTATTTCCAGATTTGCGAGGATATATACGCCTGCGGTATGTTATGCGGCGCTGGCGCTGGCATTCCTGCCCCCGCTGGTGAGGATGCTGGGGATGGGTCTCAGTCCGGAATGGGGAAACTGGGTTTACAGAGCCCTGACTTTCCTGGTCATCAGCTGTCCCTGCGCACTAGTGATCAGCATCCCTTTAAGTTTCTTTGCGGGGATCGGAGGAGCCAGCAACGCGGGCGTGCTGGTAAAGGGTTCCAATTACCTGGAAACACTTTCCAAAACGGATATGGTAGTCTTTGATAAAACAGGAACTCTGACACAGGGCGTTTTTGAAGTGAACGGTATCCATCATAATGAAATGGAAAATGAGAAGCTGCTGGAATACGCGGCTCACGCGGAATGCGCTTCATCTCATCCCATCAGCAAAAGCCTTCAGAGAGCCTACGGGAAAGAAGTAGACCGTTCCCGTGTGGAGAATATCCGCGAGATAAGCGGCAACGGCGTGCTTGCCACCGTAGACGGAAAAGAGGTTGCCGCCGGCAACGACAAGCTGATGGCGCATTTGGGGATTCCTTTCGTCAGCTGTCACAGTGTGGGAACGATCATCCACATCGCCATAGAAGGCAAATACGCCGGGCATATCGTGATCTCAGACGTTGTGAAACCTCATTCCAGAGAAGCCGTGGAGGCGCTTAAGAAAGCCGGCGTGCGCAGAACAGTCATGCTTACCGGCGATTCCAAAAAAGTGGCGGATCATGTCGCGGCGGAACTGGGTCTGGACGAGGTGTACAGCGAACTTCTTCCTGCTGACAAAGTGGCGAAAGTGGAAGAGCTTCTGAAAACAAAACCAGAAAACGCGAAACTCGCCTTTGTGGGCGACGGGATCAATGACGCGCCTGTTCTGGGCCGGGCGGATATCGGCATCGCCATGGGAGCCATGGGATCCGACGCCGCGATCGAAGCGGCGGACGTTGTCCTGATGGACGACGATCCCCTGAAGATTTCCAAAGCGATCAAAATTTCGCGGAAATGTCTGCGGATCGTATACCAGAATATTGTTTTTGCCATCGGTATTAAGCTGCTGTGCCTCGCCCTGGGAGCTCTGGGTCTTGCCAACATGTGGCTGGCGATCTTCGCGGACGTTGGAGTAATGATCATTGCGGTACTGAACGCCATCCGGGCGCTGTTCGTAAAAAAACTTTAAAAAAATTAAAAAAAGGGATTTCTTTAATCTTACTTTAATCTTCGGCTCATATACTGAACTCATCAAAACAAAGAAAACAAATAAATATAAAAATAACGGAGGTAACGGATATGAGAAATAAAAAGATGAAAGTTATTGCGGGAGCGCTCGCGGCGGCAACGGTACTGACGGCGGGAACAATGACGGTGGCAGCGGAGGGAAGATTCTCCCAGTACCTTCAGAAGCTTCAGGACGAGGCGGAATACACCAAGGAAGAAGCCCTGGATATTGCGGTGGAAGACGCGAAGCTGGACGAGAAAGATGTAAAGAGATCCCGGGTAGAACTTGATTATGACGACGGAAAGCTAACCTATGACGTGGAATTCTACACAGACAGCGAAGAGTACGATTATGAGATCGACGCCAAAACAGGAAAAATACTCTCCGCCGACCGGGAAATAGAGAGGGATTTCCGTGATATCGATCCGGAAGCGGAAGCACAGTATACGGAAGAAGAGGCTCTGGAGATTGCCAGAGAGGACGCGCAGCTTGAGGAGAAAGACATTGAAAAATCAAGAGTGAAACTGGAGCGCGACGACGGATTCCTGATTTATAATGTAGAGTTCTATGTGGGAAATGAGGAGTACGATTACGAGATCGACGCGGATACCGGAAGGATCATGGATGTGGATTATGAGATCGAGGATGACTTCCTCAGCGAGGATACGGAAGGCGTGGAAATCTCCGAAGCGGAGGCAGAAGAAATCGCGCTGGAAATGGTGCCGGGAGCTTCCTCTGAGGATCTTCATATGAAACTGGAACGTGACGACGGACGCCGGATATACGAAGGAGACATCCGTTATGACGGCATGGAATACGAGTTTGAGATCAACGCCGAAAACGGAAAGATCATCAGCTGGGAAAGCGAATCTGAATGGGACGACTGATATATCAATAAACAGAACCTCCGTTTCCGGGGTATTCCGGAAACGGAGGTTCTGTTATGTAAGTCTTATTTGCTTTCCTCGAGAACTTTTTCTTCAAGTACGGATGTACAGTGGGGGCAGCGTGTTGCCCCAAGGGGAATCTCGCTGAGGCAGAACGGACACTGTTTTGTGGTGGGAGCAGCCGGCTCTTCTTTTTTATGTCCGAGAGACATCAGTTTGTTGATGCCTTTCAGAAGACAGAACAGTACGAAAGCCAGGATCAGGAAATTTACAAATTCGGATACGAAATTGGAAGCGAATTTGGCGATATCCTTAAGGCCGTAGGTTTCAGCTCCGGTTACAAAACTTAAGATCGGGTTGATGAAGTTCTCGGTAAGAGAAGTAACGATCCCGGTGAAGGCGCCGCCGATGATAACACCGACTGCCATGTCCATCATGTTTCCACGAAGGGCAAATGCTTTAAATTCTTCGATAAACTTTTTCATTCGTGCACTCCTTAAATCACATAACATATATACCTTTAAGTTAATCTTTACAGTATAGCACAGCATTTTCCTATTTAAAAGCCTTTTTTTATAAAAAAGTGTTATGTAAATAAATATGGAGTTATGGAAACTCTATTACTGAAGAATTCCGGCAATATTATTTTCAGCAAAGGGCGGGATGATTTTGACATCGAAAAGAAAAGGTGGTATATTTCCATGTGGTAAAATGTGACCATTTCTGGAGGTTTATATGTGGATTGCAGATAAATATATTGATTATGTAAAAGAGAAGACAGTGGCAAGCCCCGGAGAAAGCTGGGACAGTATGCTGCTGGGGTTTAAGGCGAACAAGCTTCGGACAAAACTTCTCCCCAAGAAGGGAATTTCCAGAGGATACCAGAAGCTGGAGGCCATGATGATGTCTTTTGTGGCGGATTCTCTGGGAAAATCCGACAGTTATGTCTGGGGGAATATTTTTTCACCCTGCGAGATCATCGGCAGCTTCGGGCTGAATACGCTGTCTATTGAATGTCTGGCATGTTATTTCAGCGGATATCGCCTGGAGGATTATTTTATTGATTACGCCCAGAATACCGGGATCGCGCCTACGCTTTGCTCCTATCATAAAACTTTCGTGGGAGCTATCGACAGCGGGGCTGTGCCCGTGCCGGAATACGCGGTCACAACCTCTCTGTCCTGCGACGGAAACCTGAATACTTTCCGGTACCTGGAAAAAAAGAAGGGAGTTCCCTTTACATTTCTGGATGTTCCCTACCGGGACGACGAGGCGTCGGTGGATTATCTGGCAGAACAGCTGAAAAGTTTTGCCGGCGAGCTGGAGAGACATTTCGGCCGCGCCTTTGACGAAGAGAAGCTGCGCGCTTCCCTGAGAATTGAGAATGAAACGCGAAAAGCCCTCATGGAGTTTTTCCGCCTTCAGAGTGAGAGGTATTATCCGGGCGAACTGATCAGCCACCTTTATATGATGATGGGGATGCATCTTCTCATCGGAACGCAGGAATTTCTGGATCTGATCCGTTTCATGATCGAAGATATAAAGAATTATCCGAAATTTGAAGGAAAGAAGATCCTCTGGATCCATCTGCTTCCTTTTTATCAGGAAACGCTTCAGAGTTATTTTAATTCCAGCCGGAAATATCAGATCATCGCAAGCGATATCATTATGGATTCCATGGAGGAGCTTGACGAGAACAGGCCTTTCCACGCCCTGGCGGGCAAGATCATCCGGAATCTGTACAATGGCTCCTATTCCCATAAGGCGGAGATGGTAGGGCGTTTCGCGGATACGCTTCGTCCGGATGCGGTCATTCAGTTCTGCCACTGGGGATGCAAGCAGTCTTCCGGCGGAAGTATCCTTCTGAAAGAAAAAATGCAGGAAATGGAGATTCCCATGCTGATCCTGGACGGCGACGGTATCGACAGACGGAACAGCCATGACGGACAGATAAAGACAAGGCTGGAGGCTTTTCTGGAGATACTGGACGGAGGAGAAGCGGAAGAATCTGAAGAAAAGGAACAGAAAAAGATATGTTAGGATATATATGTAAATACGCGCCTGTGGAAATTTTCGAGTCCATGGGTACAGAAATGAAACGGATCGAGCCGGATGTGACGAATTTCAACCAGGCGGAGATCCGGATGCATCCCAATATCTGCAGTTTTGCCAAAGGCGTGCTGGAAGAAGTGATGGGCGGAGAGTATGAGGGCATTATCCTTACAACCTGCTGCGACAGCATCCGCCGTCTGTACGATGTGCTTAAGGAAGAATTTCCCGATAAGTTCATTTACATGCTGGACACGCCCAGGATTATCAAAGACGCGGGGATCCGCCTGTACGACCAGCGGATCCGGGACATGATCCGGGAATACGAGGAGTTTTCCGGAAAGATATTCAGCGGGAAAGAATTCTGCGCTTATCTGAAGACGAAGCAGGAAGAACAGCAGCTTTCGGTAAAAAGCGGAGCTTTGAATATCGGGATCATCGGCGCCAGGGCCAACGACAGCATCAAAAAGATACTGGGGCAGCGCAGCGCCAATGTGGCGTTTGACCTGACCTGCACGGGCCTTGGCAGAAAGATCATTGTGGAAGAAGAAAATGTGCTGGAAGGCTATGCCCGGGGACTTCTGAGTCAATTTCCCTGCATGAGAATGGAGCAGGCGTCCAACCGCGACGAGCTGATCCGCCGTTTCGCAGGCAGTGTGGACGGAGTGATCTACCATACCGTTCAGTTCTGCGATAATTATGCCTATGAATATGCCTGGCTGAAAAGCTGGCTGGACCGTCCCATGCTTCTTCTGGAAACGGATTATACAAGACAGAGCGAGGGACAGGTGCGTACAAGGATCGAGGCTTTTCTGGAATCTCTTTCTCCGGAAAAACCCGGTCGTGAAAAGAAAAGGAGAGAAGACGGAACAATGTATGTAATGGGAATAGACAGCGGCTCCACATCCACCAACGCGGTCATCATGGATCAGGACAGAAAGATCAGAGCTTTTTCCGTGGTCCGTACCGGGGCGAAGTCCGGAGTGAGCGCGGAGAAGGCGTTAAGCGACGTGCTTGAAAAAGCAGGACTGAAACAGGAGGATATTTCCTGGATCGTATCCACCGGATACGGGCGTGTAAGCATCACCTTCGCGGATGAGAATGTGACGGAGATCAGCTGCCATGGAAAAGGCGCGCATTATTTTAACCCGGATGTGAGGACGATCCTGGATATCGGCGGACAGGACAGCAAAGCGATCCATCTGAACGAAAACGGAGAAGTGACGGATTTTGTCATGAATGATAAATGTGCCGCGGGAACCGGCCGGTTCCTGGAAATGATCGCCAGGACCCTGGAAGTGAGCCTGGACGAGCTGGGAGCCATCGCTCTCACCTCAAAAGAAAAGATCGAGATCACCAGTATGTGCTCTGTGTTCGCGGAGTCGGAGGTAATCTCCCTGATCGCAAATAACAAAGAAAAGGCTGATATCGCAGACGGCGTATGTCATGCTATTTCCAACAAGGCCTTCGGACTGATGCGAAGAGTGGGTATGGAACCGGGATTTATGATGACCGGAGGCGTCGCCAAGAATCCCGGCGTGGTGAGGGCTGTTGAGGAGAAAATCGGCGGCAAACTTTACATCTGTGAAGAGCCGGAGATTGTAGGCGCCGCAGGGGCGGCTCTTTACGCTCTGGAGAAACAGGGCCTCTGACAGGCGGTGGAGCATTTATGAAAAAACATCTTCCCCTTCTGGGAGCCGGACCGGCTTATGTATGCGTGATCATTCCACTGACGGCAGCAGCTTTGATCCTGAAATACACAGGCATAATAAAATACGGCGATATTCCGGCGTGCCGGCTGCCATTTGGCATTGCCGGCGGGATATTGATCCTTCTGGGTATCCTTTTGTGGGCGCTGGCAAATTTTCAGTGTCATATCAGCGAAAATATCCAGGCAAACAGACTTGTGACGACAGGGATCTACGGACTGGTGAGAAATCCTATATTAAGCGGTCATCTGCTGGTTAATACCGGAGTCCTTCTCTGGGCCTTTAATTGGTTCCTGATAATACTTCCGTTTCTGTACTGGCTCTATCTGACTGTGCTGCTGCGTGCCACAGAAGAAAAATGGCTGCAGGCTCTCTATGGCAGAGAATATACAGAATATACGAAAAGGGTAAACCGGTGTATTCCCTGGTTTCCAAAATAACATGAATGTGTTATGCGCTGCGGTCAGCCGGAAATATGATTCCGGCCTGCTTCCGGGCTTCTGTAAGGATTTCAGCGGCAGTCATACTGATATCCAGCATTTTCTCTGCCGTCTGAAAATCCTTCTGTTCTATAATTCTTATAAATTCTATGAATTCATAATACATACGGTGCCGTTCTTTTTCAAAGGAAACGGTTTCTGTATTCCCATGATTATCAGATAATTCGTATTCACATATCCGGCTGACCGGCGCTGTCATGCGGATATAACCCCCGTCTCCCTGCAGCGTGGAAACCAGCGGAGCCTGACAGTCTTTTGCCCCGATGCACACGGCCTGAAAGGAGCCGTAATCCATTGTGAGGACGCCGCTGGTGTCGATGCCCCGTTCCACATTGGCATGGTAGGATACGGCTTCCTGTTTTCCGAACAGACCGGCCAGGAAATGTATGTTATAGACATTCAGATCCATCAGCGCGCCGCCGGACCTGGCCGGATCAAAGGCGGGAAGAACTGTTCCTTCTTTGAAGACGTCGTAACGGCTGGAATACTGGCTGTAATTCAGACTTGTTTATATATTCCGGTATGATAGACAAAGTCTTCATAATCTTCTATGGACAGAGGTCTGGAGAACAGATATCCCTGCCCTTCCGCGCATCCGGTATTTCTCAGGATATCGAACTGTGCCTGGGTCTCTACACCTTCGCATACAACATTGTAGCCAAGACCGCGGATCATATCCACCAGTTTCTGCAGGAAGAAGATTCCTCTGGAACTGGCTTCACAGTTCTGGATAAAAGCTCTGTCCAGCTTCACTGTATCCACCGGAATATCGATTACAGAATTCAGTACGGAATAACCGGCTCCGAAATCATCCATGGCAGTATGAATCCCGGCTTTGCGAAGCTCCCGGAACCAGCGTCTGGCGCTCTCGTATTTTTCTACAGTAGCAGTCTCGGTCAGTTCTATTTCCGTGTATCGGGGATCGATCTGATATTTTTCCAGAATACGGAGATATTTCTGCACGGCGTAGGGATCGGAGGCATGCAATATGGAAGCGTTTACGGAAATAGGCACCTGTTTGCGGCCCAGCTTCTGATTACGGGCAAGAAACTCCACTACACGTTCAAATACGTAATAATCAAGATCCTCAATATAGCCGCTCGATTCGCAAAGTGGTACAAATGAATCCGGGGTCAAGAGCCGTCCGTCTTTTGTCTGCCAGCGGACAAGGGCTTCTGCGCCAACTACTTTCCTTGTAGTCAGAGATATTTTGGGCTGAAGATAAATCTGGAACCGGTGTTCCTGAAGCGCTTCGTCAATGCCGTTAATGATCTCGTTTTCCAGTTTCTGCCGCTGTTTCAGATCCTCGTCGTAGACCTGCACGGAGACGGGAGAATTATGACGGACATGTTTCCGGGCATAATTGGCCGCGTCGATAGCGAAAGAAGCGCTGACACAGTCAGGTTCGACAAAATAGATTCCTGTGCGGAGGCGTATTCGCGCTCCCTGGAACTTATCTGCCTGAAGATGCATGAATTCCTGATTAAGTCTGTCTGTTTTCTGTACAAGCTCATCGGGATCCGTATAGGGAATCAGCATCAGAAACTGGTCGGAAATAACCCTGGTAAAGAAATTCGTTTCTTCCAGAGCCATTTTCTCGAGGAAAAAGTTCGTATATTCTTTCAAAAGCTGATCGCCCACACTGTAGCCGCATTTCTGGTTAAAGTACTTGAAACTTTCAAAATCACTGTACAGCATGGCGTGTGAATGCGCATAATCTCCTACGATTAGGTGTTCCGCTTCTATGCGGAAGCGGGAGAAAGAGAGAAGTCCCGTAAGACTGTCATATTCTGTCCAGGAGAAATTATTCTGGTATTCGGGATTGCCTGCCTGGCTCCGGGCAAGATGAGCGGAAATGATCTTCGTCACTTCCCCCAGTTCCTTGCGGTGCTGTTTGGACCAGTAGCGCTTTTCTCTGCACACGACATAGGATATGGCGCCTGTATATTTGCCCTCGCAGTACATCGCCGCGTAGAGCACCGTTTTGGCTCCGCCCTGCATCAGAAGCGCAGCGCCGTCGGGGGAATACATTCCCATATTGTCATGCTGGAGAACAGTGGTCTGGTTATCGTCATAGCTCTGGAACAGGGTAAGAAAATCCTCTTTTGTAAAGCTGCCGGGAGAGCTGAGAACTTCCGGCGCATACTCGGACAGCCACTGATACTGGCGGGAAGTGTTCTTCTCCTTGACATCAGTGCGGATAATGGTAATCCTGTCAAGCTGAAAACGGTAGCCGATCACTTTCATGAGAAGTTCCACGGCCACAGAAAAACTGTTCTGTTTCTCAAAAATCTCGAAGGCTGTGGAGATAATGTCATTGTGCAGATACCGGATATCAATATTGCTGTCCGGCACAGAAGCTTTTTCAGCCAGTTCAAATCTCCGGAGACTGTCGCAGAAGGCATAGCGGTTCCTGCCGTTTTCTTTTGCGCGGTAAAGCGCCCAGTCCGCATTTTCAAAAAGCTGGTCATACATATAGCCGGAAGTGTTTTCTGCGAGAAAACAGACGCCTGCGCTGCAGGTGATGGTATAGGCTTTATCTTTAAAGGTGAGTTCCCTTACCGCCTGTATCAGATACATTGCCTTCTTGACAAGAGTGGCATGGCTGATATCTTTGAGAAAAACCACAAATTCATCACCGCCGGCCCGCATGATGATGTCCTTTTCATCAAAAAGAAGCTGAAGCAGACGGGCCAGTGAGATCAGCACCTGATCCCCGAACAGATGGCCGTAAGTATCGTTGGCATATTTGAAATAGTCCAGATCGATGACAATCAGCCCGCATGACGTATAGGGATCCTTGCTGCTCAGGTATTCGTTGATCAGTTCCCGGCCGAAAAAATGATTGTAGAGCATGGTAAGAGAATCCTTCATGGCCCGTTCTTCAAGAAGGATTTCTCTGTTTTTGCGGAAAGTGATATCACGTACCATAAAGAGGAAACGCCGGGAAAGATCCGTGTCTTCCGAAGGATATATATGGAGAAGCTGTTTGGTTATGATCTCGTCTTTTATGACGCGGACTTCCATTTCTCCTCTGGTCTTACCCAGAATGAATTCTTTTAAACGCCACCGGTCTTCCGGATGGAGAGAAGGACTGTTCTCAATATAACTGAGATATTGCGGTATGGTCTTTTTGACTTTCAGCGAGTCGTCATAGAGTATGAAAAGATCTTCTGCGGCGCGGTATTCACAAAAGGAAAGTCCGTTTGAAGTCAGGATTGCCCTGAGAAGCTCGGTTGGTTTGTCAAATAAATGATTCTGCATAACGTATTCAGAAGATTTCCGGATCTTCCGGAAATGTCTGTCCATCACATCCTTTTCTGTGGTGTCTGCTGCGTTAAATTATATACAGTCATTGTAGCATACCCTATATATGATTTCCAGAGAAAGAAGATTTCTTTCCGGACAGAATGACGGTATAGGCGATCACGCAGATGATCACAGAAAGCAGCGATCCCATGGAGGTGGCCAGTCCCATTGGGAACAGGGTGTCCGGGAAAAATAATGAAGTCAGATAAACGCCGGGCACACGTACCAGGAGGATCGCGGAAATATTATGCAGGAAGGAAAGTCCTGACCTCCCGCAGGCGCAGAAGTAACCGCTGAAGCTGAAGTGGACGCCTGCAAATATACAGTCCCATACATATCCGCGCATATACTGGCCGCCCAGACGGATCACCTCCGCGCCGTCAGACTGCGCGCTGTCTGTAAACAGAGATACCACAGGTTCGGCGGCAAACTGCATCAGGATCATCATGCAGACTCCGAAGCAGATGGCGATACAGGCTGCGTAGCGGAGCGTAAGCCTCGCCCTTTCCGGTTTGCCTGCCCCGATATTCTGCGCGCCCAGAGCGGAAACTGTCGACAGCATGGAAGAGGGAACCAGAAACAGGAAGCTGATGATCTTTTCCACGATCCCCACAGCCGCGGCGTCGTTCAGGCCCCGGCGGTTGGCGATGACGGTGATGATGATAAATGCGATCTGGATCAGCCCGTCCTGCATGGCAATGGGAACGCCGATCCGGAGCAGTTTCGCCATAACCGGACGCGCCGGACGGAAGTCGGTTTTTTTTACGGCAAGAGCGCCGCTGTGCCTGCGGATGACAACGAGCGCAATGATCACGCTGACCGCCTGGGAAAGAGTGGTTCCAAGAGCGGCGCCGGAGGGTCCCAGATGCAGGGCGCCCATAAAGAGATAATCCAGCGCGATATTGGCGGCACATGCCACGGCGATAAAGTACATGGGGCTTTTGCTGTCGCCCAGCCCGCGGAAAATGGAGCTGATGATATTATATGCCGTGATAAACGGAATGCCGATAAAACAGATGGTCAGATATTCTATGGTTCCCGACATCGCGGCCTCCGGCGTGGACATTATATTTACAACAGGCCGGACAAAAATAAGAAGTACCACAGTAAGCACCACAGACAGGCACATAAACAGCGTGACCGTATTGCCGATACCGGAAGCGGCTTTTTTCCTGTCGCCGGCGCCCACAGTCTGACCGATGGAAACCGTGGAACCCATGGCGAGCCCTACGATCATGACCGTGAGCATATGCATTACCTGGGAGCCGATGGACACAGCCGTTGTACTGGCGACGCCTTCAAACTGGCCGATGATAAACAGATCGGCCATTCCGTAAAGAGTCTGCAGAAAATAAGAAAGAAGATAGGGCAGGGAAAAAAACAGAATGTTTCTGAATACGCTGCCCGTGGTTAGATTTTTTTTCATGATAAGTTTCTACTCCTGTTAAAATATCAGTTCTGTATGAAAGTATAAACTCTGTAACTGTTGCAGGGTCAAGAATATTTCAGGGATTTTCGGAAAAAGGATGCAGGGAAGATCTTACTTTCTGTGGAAAGAACAGAGGTTCTGTGCTATCATAGAAATAACAGTACGAGCAGACAGCAGAAAGGAAACAGTTTATGATAGATCTGGCACATGCCCGGGCTGCGTTCGAAGAATATCTGAACCAGTTCTGCCGGGAAGATGAGAAAATCAGACTGAAGATCGTGCACACAGAAGGAGTGGTCCGCTGTGCCGCGGAGATATGCAGAAGGATGGAGCTTAGCGAGGAAGACTGCCGCCTGGCAGAACTGATCGCCCTTCTCCATGACATCGGACGCTTCGAGCAGGCGAGACGGTTTGACAGTTTTGAGCCCTCTGTGATGGATCATGCCGCGTACGGCGTGGATCTGCTGTTCGGCAGTCGGCAGATGATCCGCAGGTTTACGGAGGAGAATACCTGGGACGATATTATCCGTGAGGCTATTCTCCGCCACAGCAGGTATGAGGTGGGGGACGGTATGGATTCCCGCACGCTTCTTCACGCCCGTCTGATCAGGGACGCGGATAAGCTGGACAACTGCAGGGTAAAGCTGGAAGACAGGATCGAAGTTCTTCTGGGATGTACTGCGGAGGAGGCCGGAACACAGGAAATCACACCGAAAATATGGGAGGACTGTGAAAAACGTAGATCCGTATATCTGGCAGACAGAAAGACCAGAATGGATTACTGGGTATCCTATATTGCGTATTTCTATGATCTGAATTTTCCCGCCAGCGCCGGGATCGTACTGGAGAATAATTATGTGGACAGGATCATCGGCCGTATCCCCTGCGCCAACAGGGATACGGCGGAAAAGATGCGGCTTCTCGGAGAAAACGTCACAGAATTTCTGGAGGAGCTGAGCCGGGGCAAAACTGCCGGCTGACAGTATGTTTACCCGGACAGAAAGGGGGAAAGAGATTATGGAACGGTTGATCTTTCATGTGGACGTAAACAGCGCCTTTCTTTCCTGGGAAGCGGCAAAAAGAGTGAAACAGGGCCTTCCCGATCTCCGGGAGATCCCTTCCTGTGTGGGTGGAGATCCAAAGAAGCGCACCGGAATTGTAGTTGCGAAGTCGATCCCCGCGAAAAAATACGGTGTGAAGACAGGGGAACCGGTGGCTATGGCGCTGCGGAAATGTCCGGAGCTTGTCTGCGTACCGTCAGATTTTGAACTTTATGTCAGATGTTCCAGGGCTTTTAAAGAAATCTGCGCGTCTTACGCGCCGGCCATGGAATCTTTTTCCATAGACGAGGTGTTTCTGGATATGAGCGGGACGAGGCTGATCTACCCGGATCCCATCGCCACAGCCCATGAGATAAAGGACAGGATCCGACGGGAACTGGGGTTCACAGTGAATATCGGTATATCGGTCAATAAACTTCTGGCCAAAATGGCTTCGGATTTTGAGAAACCGGACAGAGTACACACTTTGTTTCCGGAGGAGATTCCAGAGAAAATGTGGCCCCTCCCGGTACGGGATCTTCTGTCCCTGGGAGCCGCTTCCGAGAAGAAACTGATACAGTCCGGCATCAGGACGATCGGAGATCTGGCACATAAGGAGGAGAGAGAGATCCAGCGACTTCTGGGAGAAAAGGCGGGACATCATCTGTGGAGATACGCCAACGGGATCGACGATTCTCCGGTAAAGGCACAGAGAGACGAGGCCAAAGGCTTCAGCGTAGAGACTACTTTTGAAGAGGATATTGTGACGGAAGAACAGGCGCAGCCTATCCTTCTCAGTCAGTGTGACGTAGTCGCCGCGAGAATGAGGCGGGAAGGCAAGAAGTGTACCTGCGTGGCGGTTACCTGGCGTACGCTGGATTTCAAAAACAGATCCCATCAGTGCAGTCTCGGGAACGCCACAGATGTGACAGACGAAATCTACCGTCATGTGAGGAAACTGTTCCATGAATCCTGGAGCGGACAGCCTCTCCGGCTGATCGGAGTGGCCCTTACCGGACTTACGGAAGAAGAATATACCCAGATGTCGCTTTTTGAGGATACAGAAGCCAGAGAGCGCAGGAAAAAAATGGACGAGGCTCTTGACATCATCCGCAGAAAATACGGAAACGACAAGATCACAAGGGCCAGCATCATGAATATGTCTTCCAGAATAGGAAGGAAGGCAAAGGCACAGATGGATAATAAGAAAGAAAAATAACCGGGACAGAATTTCTCTGCTTCGCCGCACAGAAGAATGGGAATGTCCGTGCGGATCAGATCACGATAGATCTGTGACACGCGCACTTCATTGACATAATGAAGGAAAGACATTCTCATATTTTCAACTACGGTCAGATGCTTGCGGGGAATCTGATATTTTTTTATTCTGCTGAAATAAGGATTTGATGATTTTTCAATTGACAGATCTCCTGAAATATTATATTATAATGATATCAAATTGATATCACTACATATGAGGCACAAGGAGGAGAGAGTAATGGAAAAAATCAATTTCACAGAGGAGAGAAGGCTGAAAGCCGCTCCGGGAATGCTGATGCTGTTTGTATCTCTGATCGTCACCCTTTTGGGAATTCCGGCATATATCGTCGGGTTTGCCTACAGCGGACCGTCAGAGGGAGCCGTTCTGGCGGCGGGGATTATCGCGGGCATTATCCTGAACTGCGTGGGAATCATCATGCTCTGCGGTTTAAAGATCCTGCATCCCAATGAAGCGCTTGTACTTACCCTGTTCGGAAATTACTACGGGACACTGTACGACGCTGGCTTTTACTGGGTAAATCCTTTCTGCACGGCGATCAATCCCTCCGTAAAAAGCAATGAAGCGGCGGAACAGGCGGCGCCGGCGAAGAGCAGTTCCATTAATATCAATATGAACTTAAGCCAGGCGGCAGGGTCCAAAAAGGTATCCCTGAAAACCATGACTCTGGATAATAAGCGTCAGAAGGTAAACGACGCCCAGGGAAATCCGGTGGAGATCGGAACGATCGTGATCTGGAAAGTGAAAAACGCCACCAAGGCGGTCCTGAACGTGGAGAACTACACGGAATTCCTGTCTATTCAGTGCGACGCGATCACCAGAAACGCGGCGAGAGATTATCCCTATGACACCAGCGAGGAATCCGATGAGAAAACACTGCGGGGCAGCAGCCAGGAGATCGCGGACCTTATGCAGGCGGAACTTCAGAACAAGGTAACAGAGGCTGGTCTTGAGATCCTGGACGTAAGGATCACACATCTGGCCTACGCGCCGGAGATCGCGTCAGCAATGCTTCAGAGACAGCAGGCGGCGGCAGTGATCGACGCCCGTCAGAAAATTGTAGAAGGCGCGGTAAGCATGGTGGAAATGGCGCTGAAACAGCTCAGCGAAAATCAGATCGTGGAGCTGGACGAAGAGCGCAAAGCCGCTATGGTAAGCAATCTTTTGGTAGTCCTGTGCGGAAATAAAGACGCGCAGCCTGTTGTAAACAGTGGTTCTATTTATTAATTACGAGTTAAAAAGGAGGCAGAACAGTGGCGGATACGAAAGCAAAAGAAAAAGCAAAAAAGCAGATTCCGCTGAGAGTTTCTGCCTCTCTTTACGCAGACCTGGCACAGTGGGCGGAAGAGGATTTCCGTTCCATTAACGGGCAGATCGAATATCTTCTGACGGAATGTGTGCGGCGCCGCAAGAAGACCGCAAAAGATAAAACAGACTGACGGCTCCCGGACTGGAAGTCCGGCGCAAGGATAAAACGAGGTATATGATGCAGTTTACCATCGAACACTTATCAAAAAAATTTGAGAAGAAAGAAGTTCTCCGGGACGTGAGTTTTACCTTTGAAAGCGGCAAAATTTACGGCCTTCTGGGGCGCAACGGCGCCGGCAAGACGACAATGTTCAACTGTCTGAACCGTGACATACCTGTGGATGGAGGGCGTTTCTACCTGGAAGAAAACGGACAGGAGAGGGAAGTGGAAGCCGGGGATGTGGGCTATGTGCTTTCCACACCTGTGGTGCCTGAATTTCTTACAGGAAGAGAATTTCTGAATTTTTTCCTGGATATTAACGGGAAAAGCATCCGGGAAAAGAAAACCGTTGATGAATATTTCGACTATATCAGCATCGATCCGGAAGACCGGGACAAGCTCATGAAAGATTATTCCCACGGTATGAAGAATAAGATGCAGATGCTTGTGAACATTATCGCGAAGCCGAACATCCTGCTTCTGGACGAGCCGCTCACTTCTCTGGACGTGGTGGTGGCGGAGGAGATGAAGCAGCTTCTCCGTTCCCTGAAAGAAGGGAGAATCACGATTTTCTCCACTCACATCATGGATCTGGCACTGGATCTCTGTGACGAGATTGTTCTGCTGAATCACGGAGAACTGGAGCGTGTGGATAAGGCGGATCTCGACAGCCATGAGTTTAAAGAGAAGATCATAGCGGCGCTCAGGGAGGATGAACATGAATAAAACACTGAGGATCTCTTTTTCGCTGAGAAACACTTACCGGGTGAACGCGATTCTCTATTCTCTGAAACAGATCCCTCTGGTGAAGAAACTTCTGCCCGAAAAACTGTACGGCGTACGGGGACTGAAGATATTTGCCAATATACTTGCTGTGATCTGGGAGATAATCTCGTTTTTCCTGGGAAAATTCCTGTATTTTCTTATTATGATCTCTGCGGCGGGGACACTCTATGAGAAAGTGCCTTATGACCGGCTGTTTCTTCATATCCTTCTGTTTCTGACCGTGATCGGAACTTTCATGAATACGAATTTCTTTGAGGCGACCAGGGATAAATATTATGCGATGATCCTGATGCGGATGGACGCCAGAGAATATACGCTGGTCAATTATTTCTATGCGATCCTGAAAGTGATCGTCGGATTCATCCCGTTTTCTCTTTGGTTCGGGTTGAGCGCAGGTCTTCCCCTGTGGCTCTGCCTTGCCGTTCCATTTTCTGTGGCAGGAGGGAAAATGGCCATAGCCGCTTCCTCCCTGTGGGAATATGAAAAGAGGGGACTTCTCTACAACGAGAAAAGCGTGCAGAAGAAATTCTGGATTTTTACAGGAATTATACTGGCGGTTGCCTATGGACTGCCTGCTGTGGGGATCCTGATCCCGGAGCAGGTTTCAGCGGCGGTCCTGATCCTTTTTATCCCTGCGGGAGCTATCGGCCTGTGGAAGATACTGAAATTCAGAGAATACAGGGCGCTTACCCAGCAGCTTCTGGTAAAACTGACAAATCAGATGGATTCGATCACAGAAGTGATGCTGCAGCAGGACCGTAAGACGATCAGCACAGATAAGAATATCACCAGCAGCAGAAAAGGGTTTGAATATCTCAATGAATTATTTATCAAACGTCACCGGAAAATCCTCTGGAACGCCTCGGAGAAAATATCCTTCGTATGTCTTATGCTGTTTCTGGGGACGCTGCTTGTCTTTTATCTGAAACCGGAAGTGAAGGAAAAGGTCAACGACATACTCCTTGTCTTTCTGCCGTATTTTGTGTTTATCATGTATTCCATCAACAGAGGGACGGGATTTACCAGGGCGCTGTTTATGAACTGTGACAGAAGCCTTCTGACCTATTCTTTCTACAAGAAACCGGACATGGTGCTGAAACTGTTCCGCATCCGCCTGCGGGAAATAACGAAGATCAATCTTCTTCCCGCAGTGATTATCGGCGGCGGACTTTCCGTGCTGCTCTACGCGTCGGGAGGAACAGAGAATCCCGTGAATTATGTTGTGATTTTTGTTTCTGTTGTATGTATGAGTATGTTTTTCTCCGTGCATTATCTCACGATCTATTATCTGCTTCAGCCCTATAATGCCGGAACAGAACTGAAAAGCGGCACATACAGGATTGTTACCTCCGCGACATATCTGATCTGTTTCTGGATGATGCAGGTACGGATGCCGACGCTGGTGTTTGGGATCATCTGTATCATATTCTGTCTGGCATATTCTGTGGCAGCCTGTGTCCTGATCTACCGGTTCGCTCCGAAGACCTTCCGGCTGCGAAACTGAGAGAACCGGCGTGCCGGGTGGCGTGAGATTATGAGGTGGTTTGTTTTAAAAATTCCGGTTAATTAATATCAAATGAGGACTGAAAAAAGGATTTCTGCGGAGATCCTTTTTTATTGTAAGGCGGGGTCCTGTTTTCATTTTTGATGTTTTCATTTATAAAATATTTTGGTTTATGATTGCACGTCAGTCATGTTATAATGAGTGAAGGATATCGGTACGTCAGAAAGGGGCCGGATAATTGATAAGGATTAACAAAGAAAAAAAGAGTATGCCCTGTGAAAAAGAATGGGAGGTTTTACTGAAAAAAGAACAGCGTCTTCTGGAAAAGAGAAAAGAGAAAAAAGAGACGGCCCTCAACCGTCTGCTGGCGGAAAAGGTGCCGGAAAAACTGCAGCATACGCTGGATATAGCTTTTGAGAAAGCTTTTCATCTGATCTTTGAAAAAGGGACCGGGATTATTGAAAAGACATATCAGAAGGACAAACTGGAAAAAGAGTTTAAAGTCAATCTGTATGCGGACCAGATTTACGGTACCAGGAAAACCCTTCGAAAATTTTCCAAAAAAGCAGGACAGGCAGGCGCCAGAAACCTGGCGGCTTCAGGTGTTTCCGGTGTGGGAATGGGACTTTTGGGTATTGGGCTTCCGGATATTCCCATATTTACCGGGATGATTTTAAGGTGTATTTATGAAATTGCTATAAATTACGGATTCAATTATAAATCTGAATCAGAGAAATACTTTATCTTGCTCTTAATCGAAGGCGCAGTGTCTTACGGTGGGCATCTGGAAGAGGTGGAGCATAAAATCGAAGACTTTATGAATAATTCTTCTTTTCCGGCAGACTATGTTCCTGAGGAGCAGATTTCCCGTACCAGCCGCATGCTTTCCCGGGAACTTCTTTACATGAAGTTTTTGCAGGGAATACCTGTGGTGGGAGCGGTAGGCGGCGCTTATGACGCCATATATATGAAACAGATTGCGGTGTACGCAAAACTAAAATATCAGAAACGGTTTTTGATAAAATATCGGAAATAAAGAGGGAGAAAAACATGAATTTATCTCAAATACATCATATCGCGATCATCGTATCAGATTATGAAGCGTCAAAGGATTTTTATGTGAATAAGCTGGGATTCCAGATCATCCGGGAAAACTACCGCCCGGAACGGAATGACTGGAAGCTGGATCTGAAAGTAAACGAGATCACAGAACTTGAGATTTTCGGAGTAAAAAATCCTCCGGCGCGTGTGACCAGGCCGGAAGCGGCGGGCCTTCGTCATCTGGCTTTTTTTACGGATAATATTGAGGAAACAGTGGCGGAACTGAAAGAGAAAGGGATCGTAACGGAACCAATCCGCGTTGATGAGTTCTCGGGGAAAAAGTTTACTTTTTTCGCAGATCCCGACGGGCTGCCCATCGAGCTTCATGAATAGGGAGTATCAGAGAACCGGCCAGTCTGGAGATCCGCAGTCATGAATACGGAGATCGCAACGGCAGAAAATAAAGGATGAAAATCATATGGCATTATACGCGCTCGGCGACCTGCATCTCAGTTTCCAGGCTGACAAGGCCATGGATGTTTTTGGGAGAGTCTGGAAACACCATGAAAGAAAGATTGAAAAGTATGTAAACAAAATCGTAAAGCCGGAGGATACTCTTGTGCTTACCGGCGATCACTCCTGGGGAAGGAAACTGGAAGAGTGCCGGGAAGATCTTGCGTTCATCGAGAACCTTCCGGGGAGAAAGATCCTGCTCAGGGGAAATCATGATATGTTCTGGGACGCGAAAAAAACAAAACTGCTGAATGAAGAATACAGGGACAGACTGTTTTTCCTCCAGAATAATTTTGCCGTCTATGAAGATTACGCCCTTGTGGGAACGAAGGGATTTACATTTGAAGGTCCGTTTTATCTGAACAGACGGGGAGAGATCATCGGCTGGGATGAGGAGAGAGAAGCCCATGCCCGTAAACTGGTGGCAAGAGAAACGGAACGGCTGCGGGACTCTTTCGATCAGGCGGAGAAAGCCGGTTTCCGTAAATTCATCATGTTTCTCCATTATCCGCCTACCAGTATACTGGAAGAAACCTCGCCATTTACAGAAATTGCGAAAGAATACGGCGCCGAAGCAGTGGTATATTCCCACTGCCACGAGGAAAGCCGTTTCGGCGACAGCATCCGGGGCGATTTTCAGGGGATCAGATACATGCTGGTATCAGGAGATTATCTGAATTTCCGTCCCGCGCTGGTGATGGAATAGAATATGAAACGAAGAAAGACCGGGTGATGATATGTTTTCTGTATTCAAAAGGAGAAGAAAAAATGAAGAGCGGTTCAGACAGCAGTATGGAATTGCGGAAATAACAAAAATATATTAAAATATCAATTAAAATACGATATCGGAGGAATCAGATAATGAAAATCGCAGTAACTTATGACAACGGAAACATCTTTCAGCATTTTGGAAAGACAGAGTATTTCAAGGTGTATGAGGTTGAGGATAATAAAGTGGTTTCCAGTGAAGTGATCGGATCCAACGGCACAGGACACGGGGCGCTGGCAGGACTTCTTGCAGACCAGTCTGTGGACGTGCTGATCTGCGGAGGTATCGGCGGAGGAGCCCAGAGCGCCCTTGCGGAAGCCGGCGTTGAGCTTTGTTCCGGAGCGCAGGGTGACGCTGATCAGGCAGTGGAAGCATATTTAAAAGGCGAACTGGTGTCAACAGGGGCAAACTGTGATCATCACCATGAAGAAGGACACTCCTGCGGAGATCATGGAGACGGACATTCCTGCGGCGGCAACTGCGGAGGAGGATGCGGAGCGGCTCCGGCCCTTAAGGGACGCAATGTAGGAAAAACCTGCCGCACACATTACAGAGGCACCTTTAATGACGGAACACAGTTCGATTCTTCCTATGACCGCGGCGAACCGCTGGAGTTTATCTGCGGCGCAGGCATGATGATCAGAGGATTTGACGCGGCAGTGGCAGATATGGAAGTGGGCCAGATCGTGGATATCCATCTGACCCCGGAAGAGGCGTATGGCCAGCCGGATCCCAACGCCATTTTTACGATTGAAACCGCGCAGCTTCCCGGTTCCGAGGATCTGGAAGTGGGTCAGCAGGTATATCTTTCCAATCAGATGGGACAGCCTTTCCCGGTTAAAGTCACAGCAAAAGAGGGAAGCACCATCACATTTGACGCCAACCATGAAATGGCGGGCAAGGAACTGAACTTCAGAATCGAACTGGTTGAAGTGAAATAAGGTTAAAAATATCTCAAATAGAGAGATTTACTGTCTATATCAGAGGCAATTCAGTATTAATGACAGATGGTCCAATTTTGGATATATGTAACTGGAAGGAGTTTAAAATCGAGGATATGCAGGTGGTGCGACTAAATATATTAATCAGAGAGACAGCGATTTCATAGGAGCTTTTCTTCAAGAAGAAAATTATAGAAAAGAATTTACAGATAGGGGTGTTGAATTTAGACGATGGGCAAATTCTGTCGCTTTTTTCATTGGTTTTGGGTGTTTCGAAAGGGTCAAATAAATTAAGATAATGTTCGGGGGATAACTGGAAATATATGGAAACAGTTGAAGAAAACGACAGTATGTGGAAGCAGGAACATTGAGATAATTTCATATGATTTTAAGGAGGAAGAAGCTATGAGTTTTCCTATTCAGACGGTACTGGGGGATATCACAAAGGTGGATGATCTGGAAGCCATTGTAAATGCGGCAAATAACAGTCTGCTTGGCGGAGGCGGAGTTGATGGCGCCATCCACAGGGCGGCAGGACCGGAGCTTCTGGCGGAATGCCGTACCCTGCACGGATGCGAAACAGGGGAAGCGAAGATTACGAAGGCATATCGACTGCCCTGTAAATACGTGATTCACACCGTTGGACCGGTCTGGCGCGGTGGGAATCACGGAGAGCCGGAGCTTCTGGCAAACGCTTACAGAAATTCGCTGCAGTGCGCTGTGGATAATGGGATTAAAACAATTGCGTTTCCGTCGATTTCTACAGGGGTTTACCGCTATCCGCTGAATCAGGCGGCTTCGATTGCTGTGAAAACGGTGAGAGATTTTTGTTCGCAGAATCCAGGAAAGATTGAAGCGGTACGTTTTGTATTGTTCAACGAGGATGCTCTGGCAGCATATGAAAAAGCGGCCGGGGAGAAGATTGATATGCTATGAGCAGTCGACTCGAGAAAGGGGTTTTACGATTCCATCTGCGACAATTTCCCGAAGTATTAAGAAAATGGTACTTTGAATTATCACCACCAAGCAGCATACGCAACCAACCAACTGCATTGTTTTGCCAATATAGATAACTCCAGAAACCAACATAATCCGGTATGTCGTAAAGGCTCCAATGATACAGCCAAGTACGGTGGGAATAAAATAGA